>JAAUXT010054833.1_pt1 | contig 29144 bp, 40 predicted proteins | sample 7278171 | NCBI WGS metagenome assembly JAAUXT01 (sample SAMN14350112, study PRJNA611818) | marine sediment metagenome | isolation source: surface marine sediment (1.8m) | place: French Polynesia: Moorea | collected 2018-08
ACTACATTTCATCAATATACTTCTTTCACCAAATATTTGTACCTTCTGAGATACAGATACATTTCTACATCCACACCACATTTTTCATACACTTCCAAATTTGACCTTTTAACCTCAGAAACCTAAAATTTCAAATTTGACAAATTCCTTCCTCGCGCATCATCCCCAACCCAAAATGAACCAAAAGAGCCCAAAAGGTCCTAAATCAATTCTCATCTTGACCATGAAACTGTTGCTGACATACTTTTGGAAGACGCTGCCTATAGGTGCTTCGATTTGGCTCGCACCGATTTGGCTCAAATCGTGCAACCCATCTCAAATCACCTAAAAACATTCCATTTTCAGTACAAGATATGATTGGGACACAGAAATCAGCGAGCTTTGGCGTGCAGCGTCAACAAACGGCTAGGGGTGGGGTGGCGTCGGAAATGTGTGCACTGCCGGTCGAAATTCCTTACTATTGGTGCCTCCTAGCTTTTTATGTGAAGTTGGGACATCCTCACCCTCAAATTAATTTGAAGTTCAAATGTGGAAACATTCAGCCTTGCAAGGTCCTGGGAACTGCTCCGATCCTGGATCCGCCTGAGTCAGATATGTACATCACCCGGAGACCCAGACAAAAACAACTTCACAGCGCAGTGCGACAGATACATATTTTTGTGACACAAATTCAAATCGTTTTGGAGGGCTTTCCTGAGTTTTGAATCTGCGAATGATTTTTGAAGTTGTCTGCTTTGAATTGTGCAAGCATTTTCAGATTTACTAAATAGACCGAACAAGCTGAATTGGGGTGCAACAACAGGCCAAGTTCAGTAGGGTGGATAGGGGGGGGGGATGCTTCCCACTCCAATGTGATCCCTCTCGCGCGCAGGGAAGCCGTGGTGGCTCCACCACACAGAACACAGGTCATGCTTGCTTTCAAATGGAACGTGTTTTGCTTGTGGAAAGATCTAATTGAGACTCCGGAGACCAGAATAATTTCAGTGCTGCTTGGATCTATATTTGGCCGTTTCCCAGCTGTTCTACACATTGCTGTGCTGTGTGTTCGACCATGGTGTACGCTGACCAACAACAATCGCACACACGCACACGCACACACACGTGGTCCCAACAAAACTGTAAGATTTTTTTGGGTGATCCTTGGAACTTGTGTCCGTTTGGTCAAGCACCATTCAGAGCCACGATGGGTGCGACCTGCACGAATTTTCCCTTGTCAGGTCAGTCCATCCTTGTGAAATCTTGGTCCGCCCCTTCACCACAGCGTTCCCTCTCGCAATGGTGATCAAGGCCGAGGAAGAGATGCCATGACATTCGTCTCCCCTCAGCCACTTCCATATCTGACGCTCAAGTGCCCCACCAAAGCCCGCAAAGTGACATTTATTGTCGTTTGACAGCCTTGCAGTGCGAGTTTTATGTGAGAATCTCTTCCCGCAGCTGCAGCAGTCAAAGTGATCCATCGTCTCTACCCTTCGTTGATTCTCCCTATATGGCGCAATGTGCTGAATAATACATCACAAGACGCATCATATTCTCGCTTCATGAAAGGAGGGTGACACTCCGTAACAGAACACGCACACTCACGCACACCTGCGCACACGCAGACACACCTGTGTGCACACAACATCGACATCCTCCAATCCTCGCTTTTATCAGTTGCAGTCAACTGGATTTTGAATCTACCCCTGAAACCACGTGGTGTCTCTTCAATTCAGAAACTGAGAGTCAAACGTGATGCAAATATTGATGTGAAGATCTTTCTCTGTGGGTCAAAAGTCAACAGGATCTGTTGAATGACTCACATCAGAATAGAACGGATTCAACTTGGGCAAATTTCAATTGTCTGAGCTGCATGGAAGTGGGCAAGTTCAAAATGGGCAAGTTCTTAGTGGGTTTGTTTCTATTTGGGCGAGTTTAATCGGGCAGCTGATTTTGGGTGAGTTCGAATTGGGCTGGGCCAAGTGTGTTGTGTCTACACTCACCTGGTGCCGTCTGCTCCTTGACCTTGTTGAACTTGATTGACCTGACAGGGTACTGCAGGGAGTGCACGAGGTTCGTCACCATGGAGTAGGTCACCACGATAGCGATCACTGCGATGAGAAGGTAACACCCCGCTATCGCCATCTGGTAACAGCGCTGCTTCGAACACGACTTCCGGGACACGTGACCGGGGCTCGAGGCCACGTGGTCTGGGTGGGCGTGGCCGGGCGGGGGGTTCTGGCTCCTGGATGGGTGGGTCCGCTTGGGTGCACCCTGCCCGCTTCTTCTGCGGACTCTTTGAGCAAGATTCTGCAGATTCCTCCCGATGGAAGATTTTCTGCGTGAGCGAGAGTTCGATTTGGAAAGTCTTGAGTTTGTAGCGTTCTGCGTGATGGCGTCATCATCTGCGTCCGAGCACTTCTGGTTTGTCCAGCTTCCGGTTCTATGTCCGCAATAGGCGCATGCGCTGTGGGTTCCTGTCACGTGTTTCCGGTTTCCCACAGCACTGTTCATTGCCAGCCTATTTGACACAGGCTCCGTTCTCGTGTTCTCCATCAAACCTTGAGTCTCAGGCTCCGAGATCATTTCTCTGTCTTTACTATGATCCTCAGCATGGCTTCTCCCATGTGCGTTTCTGCACCGTGTACCACGTATCTCTGGCCTTAGTTCCTGCGTTTCCGGCTTTGAAATCTTTCTGCAGCCTCCACAATGATCGTTTCGTCGACATCTCGAGTGTCTCTGTCTGCAGGGTGAGGAGCAACAGCTCTCAGATCTGGATATGAGGCCCTGGGCCTCAGGGTCACACAGTCCATCACAGGATTCTGTGTGCTGTTGTCCAGGGGTTCTCGCTCTGTTCCCGTGTCTAAGGGGTGAGCTGCAGCTGGAGTTGACAGTGCACACCATGTCCTCATACCCACACTCCATGAAGTCATCATCGTCATCAGTGCAGTCGATGTACCCGATACTGGAACTGAGGGAGAGGGGTGCTGCGGTTTGGGGCAGTGGGGATGTGGGTGGAGGAGGGGGTGGGGAAATGGGTGGGGCACAGGGTTGGGGTGCTGACATGGATGGAGGTAGGGATGGTGGCGAGTGTTGGGGTGGGGACATACGTTGGAAAAGAGGTGGAGGCATGGGAAAGGTGGAGGGTTGGGGTGGAGATGTTGAACGGGGATCGTGTAGTGGTGAGACGGGACTGGAAGTGGGTTGGAGTGAAGACATGTGTGGAGGTGTGGCTGGCACGTGCAAGGGATGGGAAGGTGGGGGAGGGACAGGACATGATTGCGTCATTGCAATGGGTGTGGTTGCTGTGTGGGGCGAGGCAGGAGAGGCATCAGGAGGAACCACAGGCGTTAGGGGTGCAGACCCACCGGCGGGTGAAACTGGTGCGTGGACAGCACCGCCTATTGTTGGTGAAGAGACAGGATGGGGCGGGGCTGCAGGACATGTTGTGCCACAAAGAGCGGGTGAACGTGTCAGCACTGTGATTGTGGGTTCGTTTTGCTGTATCTGTAGATCCGCCATCACATGTAAGTTTTCTTTTCCATCCTCAGCAGATGCACTTTTCCCTCTGGATCCGCGAGGCTATTTCCAAACGCTCACGCTTCATTGCGATATGTCCTGCGGGATCTGTAGTCTTTGAACACCTCAGTTCGTGGAATGGCGCTGTGAAGCTGGATGCGGTGCGCACATCAGAGCGGTACATGTATCTGTAAAGAGACTGAGAATGAAGTGAATGGGAGTCAACAAATTGCTAATGGGAGAAACCGTGCAATGTCATGGAGACTGAAAGGTTGGCTGCTTACAACAGGTCTTGTAAAGCTGTGTGATGTGTCAACGCATCCCACCTCACGCCTGGAGCGGACGCAGGGAACAGAGGGAGGGTGATGAGCTCCTGCCTTGGAGTCCGACCATGTAGTCTCCAGTGGACATAGTTTTATCCTGGGCGTCTGTGGGAGCCAAACCGATTCTGACTCCATGGGGTCCGAACTGCGGAGACAGATAACAAAAGTGGATACCTCCCACCACGCAAATCCTGGACCCGAAGCGCAGATTTCAAATCTGAAATGCACCCTCTTGGGTCTGGGACTGCCTCACGAGATAAATCCGCCCCCGGAGCACGCCCCGTCGCCGCGGGAGTGTTGACGCGTTGTTGACACGCGGTTTTCCCCATTGTCTCATCATAATGGGATTTTGACGGGAAGGTTAATCCGCTGAAAGCCTCTCTCTCCCGGTGCTCGTGTTGGGAGCAGCGAGGAGGGAGACACGGGGTCTGGGGTTCAGTTACATGGGAGGGAGGGAGGGAGGGAGGGGCTTCAGTCTCCCGGGGCAAAGAGAGATGAGCTCCCGGGGCAGAAAGAGTCGCAGAAACAGAGAGAGAGTGAGAGAGAGAGAGAGAGAGAGAGAGAGAGAGAGAGAGAGAGAGAGAGAGCAGAGAGTGACAGAGAGGGATAATAGGAAGAGAAGACAGGGAGACAGGGACAAGGACAGAGATACAGAGAAGAGACCATGGTTTTTGCAATACTTTCAAGACTGACACCCCATCGAGTGGCACGAGAACATGCATCAGAGGTAGATGGATTCAAACAAGACAACATTTTGCCCTCGCCTACAACTTAACAGGACGTGGTGTATAGGTTGTGCGTGACACCCAGAATCGCTTGTGCAAGCGCATCTTTTTGCACAGGAAATGAAGAGAAGTCAGCGCTGACTTCGAGGTCAAGTTCTCAGACGTGATGCGCATGCGCATTACAGCAGCGTGGAGGGGAAATTAGGTTAAGTGGGAGATGACAGGCTGGGAGAACAATGGCATGAGACAATGGGATTACCGCATTATCTTATTATCGCCCCCAGGCGTGTCTCGTGTTGTACGGTAATGCAGTGTGACGTGCCGCAAACATGTGCGACCCGCAGAATAGGGAGATCAGGCTGTCCCGAAGTTTCCTTCGTGGAACGTGTCCCTCAATTGATGTGGCTGGACCAACTGGACCACCGAACCGTGTATTTGTCTTTGGGGTCAGGTGTATAATGGAGCATGCCCAGGTGCCCAGGGACCTTCCCTGGCCAGAAAGGCCGACTCTCCGACAGGATCCACCAAAGCTCGGGTTTGAATTTTGACCCAGTGACACAAGGAAGCACGGCCCTGCCCCAAACCCTCACGAGAAAAACAAGTTGGCCCCTCTTTGGACCCTATCAACGTTTCAACTTTCTCAGCCGCACGTTGCTCTCACTCTCACCAGCCTGACCCAGATTTCTGGTCAAGTGCTCTGTCAACTCACGCACTGCGGCGCAGTTGTCGGTCTCTGCACACCTTGCAATGTCTCATGTCCCACAGTAATGCAGAACCAATGAGCTCTTCGCCTGTTTGCGTCTGTTAGCCCCGTTTCTCCCTCGCTCTTTCCCTGTGAAGTCAGCTGTCTGTGGTACTCAGTGGGGGCATGCATAAGGAGTTAAGCCACGCACTACGAGCTGATCCAGGGGCCGGCAATGAGTTCAGCTGGTGGGCAGGGGAACGAGCTGCTCCTTTATTCAACTGCCTGCAGTGTTCCGTGGATGTAAAGCCATGTAGGTCCAGCTGTAGCGGACCCAGTGGCCAGAAGTTCCCGCAGACCAGCTGGTAAGGAGGGGACGCAGAAGCGCAGCGCCAGTCGCTCTTTCTCAGCTGTCCACAACGTTCAATGCAGGCGTACTCAAGGAGCTCCAGTGGGTAGCCAGAAGTACTTCCAGTGTATCCAGGGGCCAGTGGTAGTTCCAGCTGATCCTGTGTGTCAAACTTGTGGCAGGCGAACCGGGCCCCACCCTCACTCTTATTCTCAGATGTCCAGTGTTCAGTGGGTGCACGCACACAGAGTGCAGTCACACAGCGTCAGCGGTTCCAGGGGACCATGAGCAGCTCCAGCAGTTGAACTGCAGAACAGATGGTCAATCAAGAGATCGATCTTTTCAGTCGTTGCAAAGCGAAAAATTTATAGATCTATCTCCAGCAGATCCAGAGGCCAACGTGGCTTTTGTTTTCGGGTGGCCACACAAAATCAATGCCTGAGTGAGAACAGACTGAAACGGAGCCGGTGCAGTGTCCTCCCCTGGATCTCTGGCTCTTTCTCAGAGCCCAGCCGTCCGCACAGATTAGCCACCAAATTTCGCAGGAAGTCAAGTCAGACGCACCTGCAAGGCATTCTTCGTTATTTCAGGCTTGTTCAAGTCTTAGCTGCCCAGACACAACCGACTACACGCTACAGACTTGCCCAACAAAGTGACCGGATCTGTTCCAGAAATTGTTGGTTACAAACCAGCAGGAAATGAAACCTGCATTGCTGATTGAATATGTACGGTGAGATCACGAGTGAATGCCATTGGCGTTGCCTCAATGGGTTGTCACATTGCTGATGCCCATCAACTTTTTGAGGTCGTGACGGTGGTTGACGTCAAGAACGGTCTGCACATTTTGACGTCGAGATCACCAATCGGAAAATACCTTTCACTGCGCCATGCCTTGCGTTGCGCTTTGCAGATGCATCCTCACACACACACCCAAACCCACCCACCCACCCACCTAACCACCCACCCTCTCTCTCTCTCTGTCTCTCTCTCTGTCTCTCTCTCTCTCTCAGCACCCATCACTTGTTCAGGGACGACAGATGAACCCACCTCATTGTCCGGACCTTTCTGCCATTCTCTTTCCGTCCTACACCTCGACCCTGGATCCGCTGGAGCTGACGCTGGCTCAAGGCATTCGCGCTTCTGGATCCGATTCCTGCATTGCGTAATATCCTGTATATACAAATCAATGGAGTCTTGGCGTGCCTCGTGTCAAACCTGCTGCTCTATCGGAGTTTCTGCGTGTTCCCCGCAGCGCTATCAGAGCTGCTCTGACACTAATTGAGAGAAGCCTGGACGGCAGAGCGAGCGAGCGACGGAGGCGAGAAGAGCGCACAGAGCGGGCGCTGTTCTGGGAAGAACGGAGGCGCTGCAGAGCTGTTCGGCACTGTTGTTCAAGAAGCTTCTCGCGCCGTGCTGGGGGGATCCAGGGAGGGTCTACTTCTGTCGCTCTTTGTCCGACAATTGACTGTCTGTGTGTCTGTCTGTCTGTCACCTCATCTCTCTGTTTCTCTGTCTCTATGCCGTCTCTCTGTCTCACACTGTCTCTCCCTGTCTGTCTCTCTTCTCTCTCCCTCTTTCTCTCTCTGCCCTTCTCTGTCTCCATCTCTCTCTCTCGCTCGCTCGCTCTCTTTTGTTCTCCCTCTGTCTGTCCATCTCTTTATCTCTCCTCTGTCCGTCTCTTTCTGCTGTCTCTCCCTCTCTCTCATCCAGTCCCTCTCCGTCCGTTTCAACATTTAGTCTCGATTTAGACCAGAAATAGCCTGCAAATGTCGAGGAATCTCGACTCTAATCTCGCATTGGAGATGCAGGTCACTCGTGTCTGTTTGACGGGACGTCTGACCGCCCATCTTATGTCACAGCATCGAGTCCCCTCAACTGGTGAGAGATCCTGAATTTGGTCAAGGGAAACAAGGGTCCGATTCCCAAACGGGGTCCAACTTTGCTTTGAAAAGTTTAAATCGCTAGAAGATATTGGGCTTGCACCCACTGCGTAAGATTTTGGTTGCCTTCAGTGACCCTGGATCCACCCCTGCACCAGACTCATTTTAATCTGAATGGAACTTCTCCAGGGCTCAGCCTCCAGAGTCTGGGTTTGTTCAGATGTCGGGGACGTCTGCCTCTGCTTCAGATGGATAGTGCTTTGATACGCACATTCACCAAACTCCGCCTAATCTGAATGAAACTCTTCCAGAGCCCTCCAGAGCCGACTGGTGTTCAAACCTCGGGGACTCTGACACCCCGGCCCTGGATCTACCCCAGGCACCAGATACCCAGCTCTTCCATGCACAAGCTGGGTAGTCCCTGGATCCGCACCCCAAACTAGACACCCCCACCCCTCTACCATCCAGATGACAACTGTCGGCTGCAATCTGGACTGAGCTCCTCCCGGACTCAGCAGACAGAATCCGGATTCTCCTCAGGATTCACAAGGTCAACGCAAGAAATCCCCCCGGCAATCAATGTTTGAATCCAGGGGGTTTGTGAGGCCGGGTTCACCCTACACGCGTCAAGCGTCACATGTCATGCGTCACATGTAACGCATCATGCATCACACATTTGGTTGTGCGTCTCGCATTGTGGGTTGCACACAATGGTTCACGCGTCCACCGTCATGCGTCCTTTATCCCGTGTCACATGTCATGCGTCACGCGTTGTGCAGCATGTATCAGACCCAATGGCAGGTCTCACATTTTGTTCATTGTATGGCATGCGTTTTGCGTCATCTATCGTGCATCCTGTAGATCTACATCCGTCAGGTGCCAAGGTCTCAAGTGCGTCATGTGCCACACGTTGTGAGCCATACACCGTGTGTCAGACGTCTTGCCCTGTGCTACCAGTAGATGCTGATACACAGGACTCACTGCTTAGCAGGGGTTTACAGAGAATGCACCGCCCGCTCATGAACCCCAGCTGCATGGATGACCACTACATTGGCTGGGATGTGATGCAAGGTAATGGATGCTCAGATCCAGGGCAAACCTGGTTTCAGAATGGTCAATGGTCAATGAAACATCCATTGACCGCTGCAACGCATGACGCACCCCACGTGCACGCAGCCTACCACCCCATACTTCTCCCCCACCCTTCATCCCTCTCCCGCACCCTCCCTCTCCCCCACCCCCGCCCCTCCCTCTAAATTCGTCTCAGACGGTGATCCATCAGGATGTCCAATCAGTGTGCGCTCCTGAGGAGCCTCAAACCAAATCCCCTCTTGGTCTCTCGACCCGCGTCTATCTGTCTGAGGTTTCTTTCTGCTGCAGACGCCTCGTGCGCGTCGAATTTACTTTTTCACACTCTGGGCCAGTCTTCACAGAGAACGATGCCTTCTGCATCACAAGTGTTGCTGGTTGGGTCGCCGTGGACTCCTGTCTGCGCCGCAACTCCTCGTCTGGCCATCACACCGTGAAAACTTGCCCCAAGTTTTGCACGAAAGGGCGTGAGTTTCACATTTTGTGCAGGATGGGTTCAGTAGTTTCGGCCACCATGAACCTAAAACAATTTACACCTCTCTCTTTGGCATCACAGGTAGATTCTAGGTTGCAACTGAAGTGACTGATATCGCAGTATTGGATCTGCCAGGATAGCTGAGCATCCACGCGTACTATCCTGCATTAAATCTGCACAAGGTGATCCAGGGCTGTCCAGTCAGTTTCAGATGAGGGGACATTGGTCGTGTCCTGTGAGTATGGACACTGTACCTCAAAATCCCCTCAGCTGAACCTGGGTTTCCATTGATGTTTCCAACAGACCAGGAGCCCAGGGTCCACTTTATCCATCCCCTGAAGAAAAAGGCAACCCTGGTTTCACACAACTTTATCCTTCTGCTTTTCATACATTACAAACAGGAAGGTCAAGTTGCCCGACACACCTGAGCCTCCCACTTCAGATCCGAGCCGAAACCATGGTTGTCCCTAGTGTCCCTTTCCTGGATCCACCAGAGGAGGAAGATCTCACCCTGTGTGAAGTACACGGCTTCTTATCCATATTCATATCTCAACAGGCGCAACACACCAGCGAACGTCTTCTGAATGACTCAGGCTTCAGTGGGAGCCTAGTGCTGAGAAAACCGTCCGATGGAAGCTGTAGGGTCAGAAGCTGTTCCTGGAGACACCATCCGTAAAAGTACGACGTCGAAACAAATGCATACCATTTGAAAATCAGAAAAGCTGCTGAGTGTTTCCTTTTTTGGCAAGAACACCATCACAAGCTTTCACTCCTGCTGCAAAGCTCTGTGTCGTGTTCTTGGAAATTTCTTCCTCCAAAGAGATCTTGCTGATGTACCAATAAATACTAAGGGGTACACCACAGAGTAGATGGGCACCACAGCCACCATTGACCATTCCACCATCTCCATGGGATACCTGTCCATCATCACTGCTGCCAAATAAATGATGTTGGCTGGAATCCAATACAACAAGCTTGAAATGCTAATGACTGCCAACTGCAAATACAGGGTTGAAATTGATTTTTGAAAAGATTTGACCTGCAGAAATGTTTTCTTCTATTTGGTGAGTGTCCACACCAGACAGAAGTGAAAAACAAAACTCATTGTCATAAATGAGACTTGAAGACAGAGCACAAAGTTGGCAACACTGTTGCAGTCACAGCTGCTTGTGGATCTAGATAAGGAATGCACATTGCTGTGGGGAGGTCTTTCTTAGTTGCAAACATCATGATGTGTGTTGCAGCAGCAAGAACCAGGGAAACAAACACAGCAGAAACAGATTTTTGAAATATTTGTCAGCTTTCTTGAATTTTGACACAACTGGGTATTTCACAACCATGAATCTGGAAAGAGCCAACAGGGAGCACAAAAAAGGTCTCTACAATGTTGTGAAAGAGGATGATCCCAGATGCACAAAAACATTTTCATAGAAAAGTTGTAAAAGTTCAAGTCAGGCCCTTTTCATTTGGTCACCCAACCTGGAAAAGAAGACCTGCATTTGCCTCTGTCATTACACTGCTTGTTCACTCCATGAGCCAGACAGTCCAGAAGTAGACCAGATGAGCTTGGGGTGGGGGCTGGAGGGTGAATATCTCAAAGTTTCCACTCAAGCAGAAGGGCATCATCTGACTTGTTCAGAGATCTGTCCTTTTTCGGTGTGGGTATGCTGCAGCCAGATGGACATGTAAGACGTACAACACCAAAAACAAAAGGATGCACAGATTCTCTGACGCTTGATTTGGGGTGGTGTGGGTGGTCTCTTCGACTTCCCTGCTCTTCTTCTGTGGCTCCTTCACTCCCTCCTTCTTCCTTCTGCATCTTGTTCCACAACAAAGTTACAATATTTAATAACAAATGAATTGCTGAAAAATGTTCACATCTATCCCAAAAAGAAATTATTGATGCAATGTGCAGCTGGAGGATTTGCCCATCAGACCCCTGCATAAAAAGTTTTCCAATTTGTCTGTATATTTTTCTGGTCTGCACAAAACTTGTTTTCCCCTTAAGTACCCACTTGTTCTGAAACAATCTTTGTCAATTATATACCATCTTGATCTTCCTGCCCCTGGTCTGAACATTAGACCTGTTTTCTCAAACAGTCTCTGAGCTGTTGTTGGACTCACATACCACACACACACACGCATACTGTCGTTAGTCCCCAGGCACAATTCTCATTCAAAATAACTTTGTCCACGCAGTGAACCAAAGAAGTTTTGGTTCAGAAGCCCACTTGAAGGGAAGTTTGCAAATTTGGGTGTCACCGCGGCACATTTCAACGGGATGGTCGCGGGGGGGGGGCGTAGATCGCGACAGGGCGACTGTCAAGATTACTCCGCAATCAAAACGGAGAATCGGACAAGGCGATCTTTTGCTGATCAACTTGAAGTGCGTCGATTCCAGCAATGGTTGTAACCTTTCTTGTCGGAGTTTCACTCGACATGATGCCACTTCAGTCAGCTATAATGCACAAATCAAGAAAATGACTTGATTTGACTCAATATGAAAATGCAAGAAAAAGTTTGCATTCATGTTTTTGAGTGAGCGCACACTGAATACAGGCCGCCTCCGGCCACGCCGTGCGTCTCCAAAGATGAATACATTATCCGGAAATGCTCTTTGGCCATTTTCGTTGGACATGATGCACGCTGCGTGCGTCACGCGTTGCGGCCCCATCACACTCGATGCGCTGTGTGTTGGAGCGCCGTGTAGTCTGGACGCGTCACACACTGCAGCCGTGTCCACGGTAGATGCATCACGCTTTGCGTCCCAAACACGTCCACGAGCGTTGTTTGCAGGACGAATAGGCAGTTTTAGCTGTGGCAAAACTTGTATCGTGCAACGTGGTCTATCACGTCACGTCACTTTTCAAGATCAACGTCGTGCCTGTGTGCCACGTTCTACGTGCAGCGTTCACTTGTGCGGAAAACCCACAGTGGCTAGTCTTGTCCATGGCCGCAGTGTATGCAGCTGTTGTGATGCGTCTGATGCACAAGAAACGCCAAAGAACATTCGTTGACACAGCATTTGCTGGAGTGACACGCAAAATGCATGACACACCCGTCCAGCACGCACCCCGTTGACAAGTCCAGCATCGTGAGGTTTGTCGCAACCAGCGTGAAACCTCAAAAGACACGACGCAACGCCCGTTGTTTCACTGTCAGCGACGTACTGCGTGATGCACCGGACGTGTGGTGGGCAAACCTCCGGTATTTTTTCAACTGTTTCGCACATGCAGTGATGGAGTACGTGACGCACCCACCCAGCGTGCACAGGGACGTGAGACGTAACGCGTGACGCACCCAGCGCACAGCCGGCCTGTCCTCCGGTTCCCCTGAGCGCTCCCTCACACGCGTCCCGCTCAGTGCGCGCAGCCTCTCCAGCAGATCCAGCACTCTCCTCAATACCTTCCTCACACACGCATACACGCGCACACGCACACACGCACACACGCACACACGCACACGCACACATTTCCCGCTCAGTGCGAGCACATCTCCGGCGGACCCAGCGGGATCCACGAGACCCACTCTCCTCTCCCCACATGCTGACAGACACGAACGCACACATAGGCACGCACACACCCACACACCCACACACTCAGGGACAAGTTTACACACACATACGCGCGCGTGCCTCTCAGGCACAAAACCTTTCCCAGGTTTTTTTTTCTAAATTAAAGTACTCCTGAAGATTTGCCTCCTGACCTCAACTCTAGATCCACCACCGTCCCACCCCAGCGGATCCAATGGGGCCTCTGAGTCTCACTCCCCTGAGCCCTCCCTCCCCTCCCGTCAGGCCACCAATTCTTCAGTCTCCAGGTTCAAAATTTTCAGATTTAAATCAAGTTTCCGATAGCTGGTTGGCCCAGACCCGAAACTCCAAACCCCCGCCGCCTCTGCCCTCAACCCCACCATACCCATGAACAAGGATTTTCATTTTCCACACTTCACAGTTAAACGTCGGGGCTTCCCCATGCTTCTCCCCTCCCCCTCCCCACCTGACCCCGACCCTGGATCCGCCCCTTGCCTCCTCCTCCCTCGATCCTTTTGATCTTTTCAACTCCTTTTGAAGAGTCCAACTCGACATTCACAAAACATGAATTTTTCAAAACAAATTGCTCTCCAGCAATGCAAAATTGAATCAGGCCGCACTCGCACACGCATTTCTCGCTCGCGCATCTCTGGATGAGAAAACTGTTCAAAAGTGATGTTTTGGAGGAAAATAGCTAGATTTCTAGGATATTAGAGGCAAACAGAACAATCTGAGAAATACTGTGAATTTCACGAAAATTTTGTGCCTTGGAGTTTTGAATTTCTACGTCTGACGCAAGTTTCGGGAAATTTGGACCCAAAGAACGCGCAATATTTCACCACAAGTTTCAGCGGGATTCAGATCCTGGACAGAGTGGTCTCGTACTGCCCTGCAGAATTCTGCAGGAGTCAGAAGGATTTTACAGACATCAGAAGGGTGCCGCAGTGTGACAAGAAGACTGTGCAGGCATCAGAAGCGCTTGGTGGTGAACAGACGGATCCTGCAGGCACCAGGAGGGTTCTGCAGGCTGCAGCAGGATGGGGTCCTTGCAGCAGTTCAGGCTCCTCATATGGAAGAACTTCCTTCTGCGCAGGCGCAAACCGGTCAGTGCGTTTCACTCTCTCGCGCAAGCGCAAACGTTTTATGAGTACCAGAACCGTCACGCGTTCATTCGTGGGCGCGCTTCATGTGATGTTGCGTTGGGTCAAGGCGCCTGACTCTGGGAAGGAGAAGTGGGAGGCTTCTATCAGAACGTGCTCAGTACTCATGTAGAACCTACTCAGAACCCACGCAGTCACACGGAGGACTCCCTCGCAGTAACAGTGTGACAAAATGTGTTTGTGTGTGTTTGTGCGTTCGTGTATGTGTGTGTGTGTGAGAGAGAGAGAGAGAGAGAGAGAGAGAGAGAAATCAGAACGACGCCAATGGTACTCTATCAGTACAACACAGTATACTCGCTGAGCACTCCCTGACTCCCTCAGTATACACCCATGGTACGCACCAGGCACTTACTCACGCACTGCTCACTCCCTCATGCAGTGCGCACATGGTACTCCATCAGTAACGCACACAATACAACTCACAGTACTGACTCAGAACTCAGTGCTCACTCAACACTCACTGACGCAGTACTCACTCGGTGGTCACACAGTACTCGCTCTGTTCCAGATCCTCATGTTCCTCGAGGTCATCTGGCCGGTCATCATCTTCCTCATCGTTCTCTTCGTGCGACTCGAGGCCGTCACCGACCAGTTCCCCATCTGTGAGTACTCACTCAGTATTCACGCAGTACTCACTCATCACTCATCATACAGGAGTGCAGGGGAGGTGAATAAACACTTAGCGCTCACTCAGTACTCACTCAATACTCACTCTGTACTCACTCTGTACTCATTCGTTCTCGAGTTTTTTCTCACACAGCATCAGTCTTGTGCCGGGGGTTGTCCTAAATTTCTCAGTCTTCCCTCAGTACCCACGCCATGATGAACCGTCAGACACTGCCTGATTCCGCACCACTGCAAATCCCACCATGCATAGCCTTGGCAATCGCTTTCACCAGCACGGCGCAAAATCACCTTCGCAAGACGTGTCTTTGATCAGGGCACCACGTGTTATAAACTCTGATCTGGAGCACCGGGAAAGAGACCAGATTTGAGCGTTGTGGCGAACGCGAACCGAGTAGGCCAAAATGGCTGACTTGGCCCACTTCGCCCTGTCTTCAACCCAGGGGCGAAGTTGCGCCGCTTCGCCAGCGGCGATCGCCGCACATGAAAATGAAACGCACCCATTGACCAGCTCCGTACCAATTTCAGGTCACTACAACCCGTGGCCGCTGCCGAGCTCGGGAGGGGTCGAGTTCCTCCAGGGCATGGTGTGCAACATGCAGAGCTACTGCCTACCGAGGCTGTACGAGAACATGACCAGGACCAGGTGAGAGGCGGGACTGTAGGAGGGAGGGGTTGCCGACAGGAGGGTGCAGAAAGGGGCAGAAGGGAACTGCAGGGAGGGAGGGGCAGCAAAGAGGTAGGGTACTGCAGGGAGGGGCTGCAGGGAGGGGCTGCAGGGAGGGACTGCTTGGAGGGGCTGCAGGAGGGGATGCAGGGAGTGGGCTGCAGGGGCAGGAGGGTGCAGAGACTGCACTTCTGCAGCAAGCTGGAATTCATACGTAGAGCAGGGTTCATGACCAGAACATGTGAACGGACGGCGCTGCAAGAGAGACAACCCAAATCACACACGCCACACTCTCGACACGTTTCTCGTCTCACACGTCTCACGTCCCACGTCTCACGTCTCACGTCTCCCAGGGCACGGAAGCTGAAGGGCCTGATCGGCTCGGTGCTCGACAGTAAGACGGACCTGCGGCGTCTCGCCGACGTCGCCACCGACGCAGCGTCTCTCGTGACGCAGCTCGACGAGTACTCATCCGACCCACAGCTCCAGCCCATACTCAGTGAGTACTCATCCGACTCTCAGCTTCACTCGTGCGTCTGCCTGCTGCGAGCTGCAGAGTGGCAAAGTGACCACTGTGGAGAGAACCAGGTTGGCCCGCCAATGAATGGGAAATGAATTTGTATGTGGGCCTGACGGCCAAAAGGTCATCAAATTTGAGCCAGTACTCAACGCACAGGAATCAGATAATGTGCACGTTTCACCCGCAGACCTGCGCGTGCCGGTGCCTCAGCTGGTCCGGGACCCCCGGGAGCTGGAGGCGACTCTGCGGCGGGACCTGCGCCTCGACCCGGCGGGGGAGGAGGCGCTCCGGGCCCTGCTCAGCTCCAGCCTCAACCTGGGGGCACTACCGGTGAGAGGGGTGGGCAGACCGGGAGGGTAGGGCGGAGTGATGTGTTGCGCAACAGGAAGGGATGAGGTAGATCTGGGCAGGAGAGGCGGCATTTCGTGCCCTGTTCTTGTTCAACCTCAACCTGTGGGACACTTGTGGTGAGGGCGGCGGGGCCGGGCAGAATGGGGCGGGGTGGGCCGGGCTGGGCGGCATTGGTGGGGTGTGGTGAGGCAGAGCATCGTGTGGCATTTGAAGCAAGGTGGGGTGGCGTGTCTTGAGCTTGGGTGGGCCAATCCAGACAAGGTTATTTTGCAGGGCTCATCTGGACGGGACGGGTTGGTAAGGAAAGGGCAGGGTGGGACGCAGCAGAGAAGGGCGGAACGAGTGGATCCAAAGTTCTGCTGTGTTCACTTGACCATCTTCCTTCTTCGCTCACGTCTTGTGACTGGTTTTATGGACTTCGTAAATTCATTTTGTTTTTCTTGGCCTCTTTCACCAGGTGGCGCAGCTCGTGACCGGTTCCTCAGGCGTCGCGTCGCTGTGTGAGGGCGCCACCTGGGCGCGGTTCCTCTCACTAGACGGCGCTGCGGCGAACGCCGTTGCGCGGGCGTCGTGCAACGCCGGAAGTGAGGACGCCGCCATGTTTCTCGGTCACGTGCTCGAGAACCTCAACCTGGACGCCATGTTTGACAAGGTAAATTCAATCAATAGTGTTTTCTTGATGTCTGACGCCAGAAATTTTCTCCTCAAATGTTGCGCATAAACATGACAGCTATGTTCTTCCACCGTCTGTGCGTGTACACGTGTGTGACACTTAAACTCCCTCCCCTCTCTCTCATGCTCTCCCTCTCCCTATGTCTCTCTTATCTCTATCGCACACTCACTCTCTGACTCTCTCCATCTCTCAGCTCTCTCTGTCTCTCTCTGTCTCTTTCCATATCTCTCACACGCTCGGTCTGACTCTCCATCTCTCTCTGTCTCTCTCTCGTCCCGCTCTGATCACGCCTCAACCAGCAATACTCAGCCTCCTGAGCTCCGTCTGATGCGCCGTTAGTTATGGTCATATCTCCGTGTCTCTTCCAGCTGGAGGGCGCTCTGAACGAGCTGGGCGATCTGAAGGGTCTGCTGAGACTCGGGAGTCTCTCCATCGTGCTCACCAACACCCTGAGACTCCTGGAGCTGGCGCCACCGGGCCTGGACCCGCCCTCCCCGGATCCGCCTGTCCCCGCCCAGGCCCCGCCCGTCTCAGAGCCTGACTCACCCGGACCCACCCCTCCATCTAGATCTGGCTCGTCCCGTCCTGAGCCTGAGTTGGGAGCGGGATCCGAGTTGCATCCGGCGTCGTCTTCTGGAACCGCTGGCCCGTCCCCCTCCTCCCAGTCTGGATCAGCCCCTGTATCACCCCCTGCATCAGCCCCTGGATCAGCCCCTGGATCAGCCCCTGGATCAGCACCTGTATCCAGCTCCGGGGCGGCGGCGACGCGACGTCTTCTTCTGACGCTGCTCAGCTCTGACGTCACATTCACGACGGACGTCGCCAGCAACGTGCAGCAGTGAGTGTTGTCATTCTCAGGTTGGCTTCCCTTGTTGCGTAGCGTGAACGTCTTGTTGACGGAACAAATGATACAACACACTGCTCTCTCTCTTTCTCTCTCTCTCTCTCTCTCTCTCTGTACGTGTGTGTGTGTGTCCCTTTGTTGCAATGCGGGGCTTTCATCCCTCTGCTGGACTGCACAGTGCCCATCTGACCTGCAAAAGCCGGCTGTTTCATCCGGCGGTGCATTTTCTCTCTGCAGGTTGCGGCAGCTGATTGCTCTGCTGCAGGACGCCGTCCCCGTGCTTCTCCGCCCCGGCGACGCCCGGACGCAGCTCACCGCGGGACTCGCCGGGGTCAAGGACATCCTCAGCCTCGACCCGGAGCGCATCCGGCGCGACAATGGTACGTGCTCGCAAGCCTCTGTCCGCGGTGAATCTGTCGTCGGGGTCCAGGGTCTCCATGGGATTGGTTGTGCACAGACAGACAGACAGACAGACACACAGACACACAGACACACAGACACACAGACACACAGACAGAACTGCATCAACTGTTTTATCTCAAGACTTTTTCCACACACTGTACATTTCAAGAGTTCCCTCCTGACTCTTCACCCTCAGACTGAACCCCCCTGCGCGGTCAGCAGCATGCAGGGTACAGTGTTTCAGGGCAGATCTGTACACTACAGAGACACACTGCTCTTCCCATTTGAGAGTTTCAGCAAAGTGCTCCGTAGGCGTGACACGTACACGCAGCACGTAGCTTACAGACACAACTCCCCTCATCTGGAAGATTCCACAATAAATATTGGGTTTAATTCTGGAGTCAGAAACCTGCCTTCTTTCTTTTAAAATTTTGACAAGCATTAAATTTTGAAATGTCTGACAAATACAGTCAAGTTATGAAAGTATTGTCAGTTTTGTTGGTTTTCCTATCAGTGGACTGCTCCAAAATAGGGGAGTTGCATCAACAAGCTACGTGCTACGTGTACGTGTTACGTCTACGGAGCACTTTGAAACTCTCAATTGACATCTAACCACACAGCTGATGAGTTCAACATTGTCCAGTTGGAAAAGCAAATGGTTAGTTTGCTGGAGTACTAATGCCTGTCTCTGAAGTTGTGGTGCCATTAGTTGACAAAGTAGCAGTTGTCAAATCAGCAGTTGTTGTTGTCAAAAGACCAGTTGTTGTCCAAACAGCAGTTGTTGCAATGATTATTTCTTCACTTGTTGTCACATCGGTAGTTGTCTCAGTTGTTGCAGTTGCATCACTAGTTGTCTCTGTTGTTGTGATTCCATCGGTTGTTGTCTCAGTTGTTGTCACAACAGGTGTTGGGATTGGATCAGTAGTTGAAGTTACTGTGCTGGTTTCCAGTGCAGAAGGAGCTACAAATCAGAAAATTATGTTTCCCATGAAAGGAAAGTCTAAAGTTGACAAGGAGTCACAAAAGACCTTGAAAACAACTTCTTTCAAACATCAGAACTGTCAAAGGTTGCTTTGGATCAGAAATTACTCAAGGCACAACTAGAGAAGCAAAACCAAGCATCAAAGTACATCAGATTCACAAACACAAGCAATTTTTTGTGTCTCACCTGGATCCCCAAACACCTCAACTTCACACACTGTGAGTGATTCCTGTTTTGACATGGAGAAATGCAAGGTGAGAAATCTCCCATTGACAGTTCCATCACAGGGGAACATGGTGGGAACTGCAGTGGGAAATGACTCCATCTGGTGATGGCAAAGTTCCCATGTTGATGGATCAAATGATTCTGGGGCAGTTGCATCAAAGTCATTGCCCACTCTGATGTAGAAATCACTCAGTCTGGCACCTGCAAAGAAATTATGGTTTGTCACAGTTGGGTCATTCCACATTTGGTGTTTTCATTTGTGAAATCAACAGCAATGAAGAGTTCACATCACAAAGTGGACATGTGGACACTCAGGAAACTTCATGCGTCTAACTGTTTTGGTTGAAAAGCAGGATTGCAAACAATGTTTTCCAAGCAAACCCAGAACAAGTACCCCTGTTTGTGATGGACACTTGTTCCACTCTGTGTTGCTCTTCCAGGTCCACCAGCCACCAAGCTCCAAACCCACTGGTATCTGTGGAGGCACACAACCCTGCCCCAGTTTCAACACTCCCATATGGAAAAAGTTTTCTGAGCATCAAGTGTCTGTTCAACAATGATTTGAAATGTTTTGACTCTTGAGGCTTGAAACAATACCAAAACAAGAAAAAAAAAACGATTGGAATTTAAATTCTTGTCTTGTTTTGGTATTGTTTCAAGCCTCAAGAGTCAAAACACTGAGAGGTTAACCAAATTACCACACACTGAGAATAGATGCTCACCAACAGCATTTGCAGCTACGGAGTCAGCCCACCTGAGAGAACTCTGAAATGCTGGTTTGTTCAGAGCCAGGTTCTGCTGCAACAAGGCAACAAGGCCTGAAAGAGGAGCCAAACTTGCATTGTGTGACAGGACAAGCCAAGTGTGTTTGAACCCAGCGTGGAGAAAGCCGCACCTGCCAAAATGAGCGAGATCAGCTTGAACATTTGTACGAAATGTTGAATGTCCAAGAGACTGAAGCTATTTCCTGGCTGCCTAGTGTGAAGCTGTATTTAACAAGCAATTCTCAAAAACCAGTTTTGCAGAGAACATACAAGACTGCACAGGGGCACAATGTATTTCAACCTCAGTTGGTGTGGATTTTATTTCACACACAAAGGTTCTCAAAATGTCAGCCAATAAAATGCTCAGCTTGAACCCGCAGTGACACACAAGAAGAGCAGCAACGTGTACTGAGCCATTGAGGCTGGAAACAAAAGGGGCATGAAGCTTCTGTTGGATGGTATTTCCACCTCCTGCTTTCACGCTGCAAACAGGCACAACACATGCTTGTGAGGTCAGGCCAGAGTGTGAGAAAGGTGTCATGTCCATGCTGTGTGGATTCGGCCTTTGGTCGAGAGGAGCAGCTTGGTGATTGAAGAAAGAAAAACTGTGGAAAGCATTTGTTTTCTTCACTCTTTTAATCTTGGACTTTTTCCCATACACTGTACACTTTGGTGCTCTCCTGACCTTTCTCCTTCAGACTCCACCCCCCTGTGAGTTCAGCAGCATGCAGTGTACAGTGGTTCAGGGCAGAACTGTGCACTACAGAGACACACTGCTCTTCCCATTGACATCTCACCACACAGCTGACAAGCCCAACATTGTCAAGTTGGTGAAGTAAGTGGTCAGAGTTTCCAGTGCCTGTTTCAATTGTTGTGACGTCAATTGTTGTGACATCAATTCCTGTGACATCAGTTGTTGTTTCATCGGTGCTTGTGATATCAGTTGTTATTTCACCAGTTGTTGTGATGTCAGTTGTTGTTTCATCAGTTGTTGTGATATCAGATGTTGTTTCATTAGCTGTTGTGATATCAGTTGTTGTTGTTGTCTGAGTTGTAGTAGTCACACCACGAGTTGTTGTTTCTACATCAGTTCCTGAAAAATCCCAATTCAGCACAGACTCACAGCAGCTCTGAGAATTTCTTTCAAAACACAATTGTCAAAAGTTTAGTTGTTGATGAAAAATCAGTTGATATCAGATCACCACTTGTTGTCAGGGTGTCAGTTGCTGTGATCTCTGTGGTGGTTCCATCTGCTTCATTTTCTCCATCATCTCCAAAAACAACGGGGCCTTCCAATGGCATATCCAAGGTCATTGGGTTTAGCTCCAGGCTAACAGTGCCTGGAAAGGACAAACAACCTGCATCAAAGACGAAATAGCTCCATGAAGCTCTCGGTGATTTGAGAAACCAGAATGTATAGCGACCAAAATGCAAGTGACCCAATTTGTGTACAACCAAAACACATGCAACCAGAACTCAAGTAAGTGGAATGCACAAACGATGAATATAAATCAATATTTATTGCTTTTGTTATTCAGAATGCACCCAATGTACCCAAATTATTTGTACCTCAAAACTTGTCGCCCAATTATACATAAAGCTGACCACAATCTTTGGCAAATAAAGTTAGTGGAATGCACAAACGATGAATATTAATCAATATTTTATATTTTATTGCTTTTGTTATTCAGAATGCACCCAATCTACCCAAATTTTTGTACCTCAAAACTTGTCGCCCAAGCTGATCACAATCTTTGGCAAATATTTTGAACACTTTCCAAAAATTCCAAAAGAAGCCCAAACTTTAGGCCCAGTTGAAAACTATGTACTAATTTTTAAAAATGAAAAATGAAAGACACAAATTCATTACCAAACCAATACACTACATTTCATCAACATTTTTATCCTTGATCAAATGTGTGTTTTGAGATATTGCCCATATTGTTCAGTCTAAATTTAACAACCCTAAAAATGTGCACTTTTGCCCTCAGGTAAAAATTCAAAGTAGACAAATTCCTTCCTCTCACCCAAACAAATTCAAAAAGGTCCAAAAGATCCAAATTTGAAATTTATCTTTGCCAAGTACCAGGTGTTCATACGCAAAACTCCCTGGCTGCCAAAAGGTGTTTTGTTTCGGTCGCCCTGTTTCGGTCGCTCAAAATTGAGCAACCTTCAAAAAGGTGCAACTTCCTCAAATCACCTGAAAATCTTTCGTTTTGAACCGCGCCATCGACAACTTGTGTCTGATCTTCCTCACCTGCCAGGACCAATGCAAACAGCAAAGACATTTTCAAGAAAATTTGTGCAAACAAAATACAGCTGCCTGTTCCACAAACGAGTTTCACAAGAAGTCTTCAAAATTGTGCTGAAAACTGGACAGTGAACCAAGTTCATGCTCAATGTCTGAATGTTGTTCAACGTGTGGGGCTCGAAAGTTTCTCAAAAGGTCAGCCCATTTGGTACTCAAGTGCAGCCTTTCACCTTTTGCTTTCTCTGTGGCAACTACAGCACCAAAGTAAAGGTTCCTCTGATGTTGGGAACAATAGGAGCTGGAAGCTGTTGTGCGTTGGTATTTCTGCTCCATTTTCTGATTGCAGAAAACAGGAAAAAGACTTACGAGCATTTTCGCAATATTTTAACTGATAGGTCACACATGTTGCAATGCAGGGCTTTTTTGTGGATGTTGCTTCCAATTTGTTTTGAGCTGAGAGGGAGAGTTGCCTGTAGTGCTTGGTGCGTTGTGTGCCCACGATTTTTTTTCAGGTTTTTTCAACTCACCCCCCGCAATACAACCAAGGTCATGTGCACAGCCTCCAGCTGGCCAATCCTTGTGTTGCAGTGCCACCCCTGCGGTGCCACCCACAAAACACCTGCAACCCGCCCCTTCTCGTCCATCCCCAATCCACGCCACCCACCCAGCCCAGCGCAACCCCACCTGCCCCACCTGCCCCAACGCACCCCACTCTGCAGCAACTGCATCCCACCCTGCCTCTTCACTCCACCCCATCCCACCCACCCGAATCCACCCCACCCTGCTCCCACCCCATTCAACTCTCTCTCTCTCTCTCTCTCTCTCTCTCTCTCTCTCTCTCTCTCTCTCTCTCACACACACACACACTCTCTCTTCCCCTCCACGCCCTGTGCACCGAGGCCCCTTCCCGGCCTCACTCATGGCACCTGACCCTGCCACACCCTCTTCATGTCTCGCAATCTCGCTTCTATCTCCCCACAGAGGAGGTGATCCGGCTGCTGCGTCGGGAGGGTCTGCAGGCCTACAGCGTCTACTGGCTTCTCTACACTCCCGTCTCTCCAGAAGAGGTGAGTCCGACGGAACCACGCGTGGCGCATGACAACCAAGAACCACTCAAAATGGAACATCGCAACAATCAAAATCCCACCAACCACCAGAACATTGCAATGAAGCCTTTGAGTTTTCACATGAACAATGCGTGGGGTCAGGCACGAGTCATATTGATGAACACACACACACGCACACGCACACACACACGCACACACACACACACGCACACACACACACAACTTGTGGAATGTGCTGAAAGAAACATTATAAAACTCGCCTGCCTCTTTAAGTGTCCAGAATCTGCTGCCAGAAGGAACTGAACTTTACTCCTGCCTCCCCATCCTGCAAACAAAAGCGTCCTGGGCCTACTGACAGAAGGAACCCATCACACCGCAGGGCGCAGATATATGAAGCACATCTTCCCACTGTTTCAGATCGGAGTCTTGCGGACCCTGCTGGCTGCAGGAGGGTCTCCCACTGCGAGGCTCTGCGGCCTCCCTGCAGCAGCAGCGCCACCTGCGGGACGCAACGCCACGACGTCCTTCATCTCGAAGCTGCGAGACAAGTTCTGCGGGTCCGGGGGACGTGAGGCGGCGGTGCGGGGCGGGGGCGCCCACCGCACCCTCACCAAACTGGTGAGAAAACCCCTCCTCCTGCAGGGGGTGTCAGGGCCCAGACGGTTCAGGGGTTTTGGGGTCCTGCGGTCCTGAGGGCTCAGGGGTCCAGGGTGATTAGTGGGGTTCAGATGCTTGGAGAATGTCTGGGAAAACAGCACCGACCGAGTTCTGGGAGGGAAACACCTCCAGCTGCGGGGAGTCTTGACATCCAGGGACTCTGGAAGCCCTGAGTGATTTGAGGCTCCAGCGGCTCGGGGGAGGTGGCTCAGTACTACAGTTGCTCCCTGGGTTACATGGGGTACCAAGGCTGCAACAGCTTTGGGGCTTCACCCCCGCCCCCACGCGTGGTGATCTTCACCTCCTCCCCGCTACTCTCGGTGCTTGCCCGCCAGGGCCAGGATCAGAAGGTGATGGCGTTGCTCTTCCCGCAGCTGCAGTACGTGCTGATGAGCCGCGAGACGTACGAAGACGTCATCGCGAGCGCGCACTCGGCTCTCTCCGCCGGGCGGTTCCTCCGGAGACGCGCGGTGCATCACGGGAAGAGACTCGCCACCAACTTCCGGGAGGAGACGGGACGGCTCAATGACACAGACAGGTGTGGGAGATGGCTGTAGCTCTGTGCGTGTGAGACAGACAGACAGACAGACAGACAGACAGACAGAGTGTGTGTGAGAGAGTGTGGGTTGTCATATGGCCCTCACCCCTGGACCCGAAACGTTTGACCGTCAGGCTCCCTTCACAGTGTGACGCGGTTCCTGGACGAGCTCCGGCAGCGATACGCAGATCCAGGGGCGAGAGCAGAGGCAAGGAGCGTGCTGCAGCCGCTGCTCCGTAGTGAGTAAAAATAACACACACAACCACGCCCAAAAACACACTCATGTGAAACACCTGCACACGCGCACACAAGCACACACGCACACACATAGAAGATCCATGGACCGAGAGCGGAGGCGTCGAGTCTTCTGCAAACGCACGCACTCACATGCACACGCACACGCACACACGCACACGCACACTTTCTCACACACGCTCCACACGCACGCACGCTCCACGCACGCCCACACAACGCCACGCGGATGCACCCGCTGCTGGACAGTGAGTACACACACGCACACACACGCACACACAGCACCTCGCGAATCATCCGTGCACACAGTTGATCCCAAGTGCACTCCGCGCCCACAGTTGTGTGAGAGGCCCCAAAGCTAGCCCTGCGTGACTACGTATTTGACTGTGACCCACTCGAGGGTTGAAATCCTACGAGCCATGACGTCTATTGAGCTAAACGTCCCTGTTTTCAGACGGGACGGCGGCGCACGGTGCGGCGTCGCGGGCCCGAGGCCTGCTCCCCTTCCTCGCCGCCTTCCTGCGCAGCTTCCCCGGGAGGGACGGGCGCCAGCTCTCGGCGCTCCTCAACAACATCAACGTGAGTGCACCCATCCCTCAAGGATGCACGCTGTATGTACAGCGAGTGCGCCCATTCGTCAGTGCATCCAACACTGGTACAGCCTTCTAAACCCCACCCAGGGCTCAGAAGTGCACCCTCCTTCAAAATGGGAGTGCACCCAGTTCAAAGGTGTGACCTTCATTGTGAATGTACCCCATTTGAAAATGTAGGTGTACCCAGCACTTTTTGGTGCACCCTCCAATGTGAGTGCACACAACTTCACAATGTGGGTGTTCCCTGTTTCATTGGTGCACCCTTGAACACCTTGGTGCACTCTGCGTCATTGGTGCACCCTCCAGTGCACCACATTCACAACGTGACCATGGTAGCCAGTGCTTCTGAAGCAAAGACACGTGAGGTACAACCCTGCGACTCGAGCGACTCAATGAGAATCCTCCATTGAAATGCAACTGTTCAGCGCATTGGGCGAGGCGTCAGTTAGGAATTTGGATCCTGTGTGGCCCAAGGTCGTTGATGCTAAATCCGCAAGGGACGCAGCGCACAGAGCACTTGTTGAGACGTATCTTTTTCGCCTCGGCAGCTGTTCAACCCATTCCGCGCCAGGGAGGTGGCGCTGTGGTCCGAGGTGCAGCCGCCCTTCACCGCGCTCCTCTCCAACATCCGGGCGCTGCTCTCCGCTGTTGATGACGTCATCAACGCGCGTGGTGACGTCACGACGCGCAACGCGGCGCGCAGACTCAGGGAGACGCTCGATGAAGAGTTCTATGGGACGCTCACGTGAGTAGCCAAGATGTGCGTGTGTGTATGCGTGTGCGTGTGCGTGTGTGTGCAACCAGATTTCTTGAAACAAACAATCGCTGTTTTCTGGCGTGAGCTGACGTTGATGGTTTACTCACTCACGTTCAGATCTGTTTCAGCGGGCCAATGATCGTGCGGGTGTCAATCACCTGTGTCACGTGGTTCGTGGTGTTGAGAAGTCACGTGGTTACTCCCTCTCTGTGCGCAGGCGCGTGTTGGAGCTGGTGTACTCGTGGCTGGGGGACGGCGCCTTCACCCTGCTTCTGAGGGACGTGGGCACCGTGCTGGATCTGCTGCAGGGGGACGGACCGCTGGGAAAGCTCTACACTCTCTCCGGTGAGGAGGGAGGTCCAGGGTGCCTGCTCTGCTGCCCTGCTGCTGCAGAACCTGGACACAATCAAGAGGAGAACACGGAGAGCCAGGGGTCTGAGCCTGCAACCTTACCCAAAAAAAAGCACAAAGTAAAATGGTTTTCTCAGGGTTGTAATGTTTGGCTCCACATACAAGTGAGATTCCTCCAAGCTCCTCGAGAAAAGCGTTTGAAATGCAGGCTCAATTGGATTCGACGCAGGTCTTTGTCCAGGGTAGTGATCCAGGGTCTGACGACGCACTGACTCTTGCTTCTGGGTGAGGGGTTCGACATCCGATCCAAGGATGGATCCAGGGACCTATCCACAAGCAGAAAACACATTCTGAGTCAGGGCCTGAGGCCCCGGAGTGCGTACCCGTGGTGTGTGACGTCTCAGACGTCTGTGCGTGTTGTAGTCCCGGTGAGCGCGCTGGTTCGGGACCGGGCGCTGCTCTCCCGGCAGCTGCGGACGGTGCTGCGCTTCCCGCCGGTAGCGGCCGACGCCGTGCTCCGGAGCTCCCTCAAGCTGCACGAGGTGAGGGGGCCGGGGCCGGGGCAGGGGCAGGGGCAGGGCAAGGGCCAGGGCCAGGGCCAGGGCCAGGGCCAGGGCCAGGGCCAGGGCCAGGGCCAGGGCCAGGGCCAGGGCCAGGGGCAGGGGCAGGGGCAGGGCCAGGGCCACCTAACTAAACCTTGAGGTTGCCTGGGATAGCATGAAACAGTGAAGTTTGTTGTGCATCACGTGGTTTCGGGAGATTGATCACGTGTCTGTTTCCGCTGCAGATCGTTCCTGCACACGTGGCTCTCAGACTCGCAACCACTTCCTGCGCCGACCTCATTTCCGGTCTGCTCGTGTCGCCTCTCGACGGCGTCACCGACGGCGACAGCGGCGTTACCCTCAGCGACGCCACCGAGAATAACGCCCTTCACGTAAGAAATAAACGCGACGCCTTCACGACGCCAAGCACTGACGACGACGGCGTCTCTGAACGCCGGCGGGACGGCGCGTCTTCTGAGGACGACGCAACACGCAGCGGCGACTTCGTCCCGGGACGCGCCGGCGGCGACGGCGTCCCAAAGTTCCGTATCTTTGAGTCGGTCGCGGGTGACTTTACAACGCCTTCAAGTCAAGACGCCGTCGGTGTTCACGACGATAGTGTTCACGATGACAACGAAGACGACGCAAGTGTTTACGAGGCCGACGAAGACGACGCCGACGAAGAGGCCAGCGCAGGCGACGCCGGTGCGGGGTCGGATCATGACGCCGACTCTCAGGGCGTGTCCGCTGATGGCGACCCTGACAACGCCGCCAGCACACATGACGCCAGCACACATAACGCCAGCACTCACAACGCCACTCAAGACACCGCATCTCAAGACGCTAACGACGCCACGCCCGTCGAAGTAACACCATCTATCTCTGCGCCTGACGCCATCGGAGCGCCGTCCCTCTCGGCAGGTGGCATCAGTGGAACGCCGTCACTCTCTGTCCGCGACGCCGCCGCCGGTCTGTGCGCCCACAACGCCTCCACTCTGCTACGCGTCGCCAGGGAAACGGCTAAACACGTGGACGTCGACTACGTCATTAATACCGTGAGTGCGTCACTGGGTCACGTGATGCGTCCTGGTCACGAGCCATTAGAATCTACACCAAGCTCTCCCTTTCGCCAAATCTCGCTATTTCTTGAGTGTCAAGCCGGCCTCAACGCCTGTCCGCAAATCAGATGAAACCCGGTGTCTCAGGACCAGAGCACGACCGTAATATTTTCTGACATCATGCTGTGGTCCTAAAAAATTTCAAATAGTGTGGTCGTGTTGTGGTCCTGGTCGTTCTCTGGTCCTGTTACACCGGCACTGCGCGTGCGTAACACGTGGGAGCCATACCGCACAGGCGCCGTGTTATACACCAAACACAGTCCAGAGACGTACATGGGGGGAAAGCGAGAACAATGTGAAAACGCCACGAGCCACCACACCATCATAACAGACATCGCTGTATCTCGCTATTCCAGGTGCTGCTCGCCTCCAACGCCTCCCGGATGAGAGCGCTGCTGTCCCGGGCAGCGGAGGCGCTCCGGGGCGGGGAGGCGCCCGTACACCGGCTGCGTCGCGTCGCGTCCTCCCTCTACACCGGGATCCAGGACCTGTGGGGCCGGAATAGCCAGGTCAACCTGAGCGACATCTCGGGGTCCGTCCGCACCATGGGAAAACGTGAGTGGGACTTATGTGGTTCAGAGGCAGGACCACAGGTTACAGCTGGAACCCTTGGGTTGGGGTGGGACCTTGTACCGAACTAGCGGTGGTGAAAGTCAGGAGCATGGCACTACATGTACCGGAGAAACACTGAATTTACCCAGTGTCTACATAAAACGCCTTCTTCTGCGTTTGTGACGGGGGAACCTTGCCCTCGTACCACCGTCGCTGCGCTACACCCCTGCACCTCCATGACGGCGGTGACCACACCGTACACGCCTGTACAACTCCACAGCAACGCATCAACCCGGTTGCGGTAGTCATGCTTGCTGTTTGCCTCCCTAGCAACGGGAATCACACCCCCGTGTCTCCATAGCAACCGTACCCACGCCCCCGTGTCTCCATAGCAACTACCGTCCCGTCCCCTACCAACCTTACTCACATCCCCCGTGTCTCCATATCAACTGTACCCACATCCCCATGTCTCCCTAGCAACCGTACCCACGCCCCCGTGTCTCCCCCTAGTGACGGTGATCGGACGCACGACGAGCGCGCTGCTGTGCGGCTTCAGTGGCCTCTTCGAGCTGCAGCGCGACGCGTTCGGAATCCACCTGGTGGCGCCCAAGAGAAGCACGCCGCTCGACGTGCGCCCCCTCGCGGACGAGGACATGCGCGGGGAGAGTGAGTCGGGAGAGGGCGCGACGGGGAGGGGAGGGGAG
>JAAUXT010130704.1_pt1 | contig 29144 bp, 26 predicted proteins | sample 7278171 | NCBI WGS metagenome assembly JAAUXT01 (sample SAMN14350112, study PRJNA611818) | marine sediment metagenome | isolation source: surface marine sediment (1.8m) | place: French Polynesia: Moorea | collected 2018-08
CAAACATGGCAGTCTTCTTTTGTGTCCACTCAGTACATTTTGGTAAATGAGTCAAGCACCCCACCAGTGCAAATCATGCTGTTCCTGGCAGAAAGGAAAGTCCCCTCGTATGCTGGGTCAGATCTCATGGGTCAAGGTCACAAACCATGCAGAACTCGTGCTCAGGTAAAATGGGTCTTGTGAAGCCCGTGCGACCTCCCCGCTTCTGAAGTGAGGAACTGGTGGTTGTGGTGATCGTGGGTGTTCACCTGATAACATCTTCCCCTTGCCCCCATGAAATCTACCGCAAGGTCTTTGTGCAGAAGACACTGACAGAGGCTGGGTGTCTCGGAAACGCATCAACGAAACTTGTGTGCTTCCTCAAACAGGCTCTCCAGCAACTCATGATAAAATTGGAGATCACCAGAGACGTTTGGAGACGAAGCGACGACACGAACACATGGGAGGCAAGTTACACCAACGTTGACACCTTTGCCCCCATACCATAGACTTGTGAAAGAAATTTTCCAGGCATGGTCTGTGCTCATTTCAGATCAGTTTTGTGTTGAACACCGAGTCATGCGACGCTGTCATGAAACGACTGATTTCAGCCGGACTTGGAACGATTCCTGGCACGTCGATCAGGTCTGTGATTTTGATCAAGCATCTTTTGCGGAGGTGCGCGTCCTTGTTTTGCCTTGCAGATTTTACTTGCAGTATTTTGTGAACAACCTCATGTTTTCTTTGTACACAGTGTGAGAGTCCGCGGGATTTGGGTGCTGGAGAGTCATTGTAATAACAATTGAGGACTGCATAAATAAATTCATCAAAAAAAGTGTTTCTTTCAGCACTTTCCTGACAAGCTATCACTTGTTTTCAAACCTTCCAAAAGAAAAGGAAGGAATTGAAAGTGACGACCAGAACAATCAAGCAGCCAGGTGTGTCTTTTCAAGCTCTCGACCACAAAAAAGATTCGGTAGAGAGAAAGAGAGAGCTGACTACAATGAAGATTTTGTCGATGACGAAATAATTTTATGTCATAGAGCAAAACAGAAATTTCCAAAGCGGGTCTTTGCCGGACGTCTTTGTTGACCGACTTGGTGATTTGTTCTTTTTCGTGCAGCGATGAAGACGACGAACTGAAGGAATTCGTCAAGTCGGTCCGCGCGAGGCTGACAGTCGCTCAGGTCGTGGAGGGAGTCAAGGCCAACGCAAAACTCACGTTTGATTACGTCGCGCTTGTTATTCTAGCGAGGTGAGTGTTCACCAGTGGCGATATCTGCTTTCGTGTTGCCTGAGTTGGTTCTTTTGTGACTCAAGTTTTGACCCCTTTGCAGCATAATCGCAGCTATTGGATTGGCAGAAAACAGCTCTGTTGTTCTGGTCGCGAGCATGCTCGTCTCTCCCATCATGGTAAGTGACCCACCACAAGTGAAGAGGCTGGAGAAACCACTGGGGGGGGGGGGGATCGGGTGGATGAGACTTATCTTGTCATGACACAATATTCTTGTGCTTCAGGGTCCAATACTTGGAGGTACTTTTGGGTACGTGATTGGAAACAGAGACCTCGCCAGGTTGGGCTTGAAGAACGAGCTGATCGGTCTGGGACTGTGCCTTCTGTTCGGTACGTGCTTCGCCCAGGTTGAAATGGGTGACACACAACAGGTCATGTCAGTGCGCGTTCCCAGCTCTCACAATTGACGGCGTTGTTTCGCACAACAGGGTTTGTATCTGGTATTGTTGCTGGACCCATTTACAACATGGGGGCGAATGGCAGCAGCAGCGACACGTGGCCAACCGCCGAAATGCAAGGAAGGTCAGTCACTCACTCCACCGGATCACTTCTCAACACAAAACAGACTGACAAACCGAAATCCCTGTCTTTCAGCGCATAATTTCGCGTTTCAAACCAAAAATCCCCAACGCTCAAATTGGTCTGTGAACTCACACAAATGACGAGAAGGTTTCAACAAATTTACAGTTGTTTACAGCTGTGGGAATTCAGTTCCTGATGAGGACAAACACATTTCTGTGCTACCATCACACAAGTTTCGCTTCACACCCTCTGGCTCAGTGGATTTGAGAAAATGAATATTTTGTGCGCGTCTGGAATGCGCACGCCGTTGACGTTGTTCGCTGCTGTGGGTTGCAAACACACACTTGTTGAGCAGCAGCCTGTGTGTTTGACAGGGGGCTTCTGCGCGGACTGGGCGTCGGGGTCGCGATCGCGCTTCCGTCGGGCGCGGGCGTGGCTCTGTCCATCCTCGGCGGAAACACCGGCTCTCTCGTGGGCGTCGCCATCTCTGCGTCGCTACTGCCCCCTGCCGTCAACGCTGTGCGAACTCCTTTCAACAAACTTCACGATGCTTTTGATGATTAGACAGTGCTTCACTCACTGACCAGTTGCATTTTTTTTTTTCGTAGGGAATGTTGTGGGCGTATTCAGTGGTCAGTGCCTTTCGACATCCGTCGTTTCTCGCGTTTTCGGACGCAGCTGGCACGACGCCAGCTCCGGACGTCGCCAACGCGAGTGCGTACAATGCGTCCAGCAACCTGACTGAACCTGTGGTGAGTCGAACCGGTCTGAAATGTTCGGAACTGTGTGCCATACGAATAGATTCAGAAGACAATATATCTCTGGTCTTTAAAACTGCCACACCTCTAGTTTTGTGCCATCATGCCTGGTGTTCCGCAGGCTTGAATCATGTCTTTAAACTTGTTCTCTTCAGGTTGTGACTGCAGCGTCAGCTCCAGCAGTGTGGCCTCCCAACTGCCCTGCTCTGGTTGATAACGACTACGAGTTCGTGTACTCGTGCTCCATGCCGGTGGAGGTCTTCTTGTTGGGCATCGTCAGCCTCTTCCTCACGGTGCTCAACATCGTCTGCATCATCGTCATGAGCATCGTGGTCCTCAAGGTGAACGTGTGTGTGTGTGTGTGTGTTTGTGTGTGTGTGTGTGTGTGTGTCTGTCTGTCTGTCTGTCTGTCTGTCTGTCTCCGTGTCCGTGTCTGGTCAAGTTCTGCGAACACTTTTGTGTGGTCAACAGACACCCCACAAACATCCTCGAGAGCACGCGAAGTGCAAGTTGACGAAGTTGATGTGTTTTGTTGTACAGATCAAGGAAGTTGCTCCAAACACAGCAGACTCGAAAGCGACAGCAAAGTTCTGGAAGAATGACATCCCTGTGAGTGCTACGAACCGTGGCTTCTTCGTAACGTGCGCATTTTGATGTTGCGGTGGGACAGTGTTTACCACTCGAAGTTGGGTTGGTTTTCAGGTCGCGCGAGAAAATTACAAAACACTGAAGCGAGATGAAGGCACCGCAGACTTGGCGAAGATCGTGAAGGAATTTGTCAAAAAGTCAACTGTAAATATGATGATTCTTTTGATTCTTTTGATTCAACCCTTTGTGTCCGCTTTTCAAGGACCAATGAATTCTTTTTCTGGCCAGATGTCCGTTGGCATCACTTGTACCTGATGTTTTGGTTCATGCTTCACTTGTAGGAATCGAGGCTGATCTCGCCTGACCGCAAGACTCGGTCTCTGGAAGACCTCGCCGCTGTGAGTTCAACTTGGCGCTGCTTTCAGACCCTTTGGTGTCATTTTGAAGTGAAGGATGTCAGCACGTGTTCGGCTCTGAATTTGTTTTTCAGATGCATCTGTACGAGGAACTTGACTCCGACGAGCAGTTTCAGGAAATCGTTCACTTGATGCCCTCGGCTGCTCGCGCGCAGGCGAGTGTCCGAGTGACGAGTGCGCTTCCAAAGTTTTCCAGAATTTGACAGCCATTTCAACACTTCTACAGAACCATGTGTGGCTTTTTGTTCAGTTTTTCAGGCAACTTTCGAAGGGAAGTGGCGCGCCTTCGTTTGGAGATCTGCTCGATGAATCTCTGAATGGGAGAAAAAGATTTACATCAGGAAGTTCCGGTCGCAGCGTCCGGGCGCAGCAGCCTTTCTCCGTTGGAGAAGACATCATGCCAAAGAAAATCGATTCTTCCTTCAATTTGAAAGAACTTGCAGCTGGAGGGGAAAATAAAAATACGTTCGTGTTTGAGGCTCCAATATCAGCCCCGTCCCGCGGCAGTCGGAGAACGCCTCGGGGGTACGGGAGAATGAACTCCTGCCCTGACCGAATCGTCATCAAGCCGGTCAAGAGGAGTGCGGGAAGGTAATGGCGTTTGCTTGGTGTGGCATCCCAAGTTGTCCAGTTTTTCACCGTCCAACCAAACCTGACTTTCTCACATGAAAACAGGGGGTAAGTGACGGAAGTGTTGGTTGTCGCTGTCAGGTTCATCGTGACGACGATCCCGGAGGAGGAGCACCACGCCGACGTACAGCGACGCGAGTCCGCCGTCGATGACGTCATCCGCGCTGAGCAGCCGACGCAGGCGTAGCGTCTCTCCGCGTCCTGTGCGCATGCGTGCACTGCCAAAGCAGATTTGACTTCACGTGACTTGGCAAATTGTGTGCTCACGATCGGATGCCTGACGTTGTGCAAAGATTGATTTGATGTAAATTCTCCGCTTTGATTTTAACGACTGTCCAAATGTTTCTCGGGTTTTCTGACTCACTGCACAGCGGTTTTGAGTTTTTCGTTGTGTTCACCAGTCCTGAGCGGATCCAGAGGGAAGAGGACATCGGGCAAATGATGAAAGTTGTGCCTGCCTGAACGCACCTTGTCAGGGTCATTGGCCGCTGGATCAGCCCCTGTCCACTCGTATTGCGTGGTAAATCTGTGTACAACTTGTTTGAGATGAGTCGACTGTTAGTTGTTGGATGGACTACGATTTATAAATTTATTCATTCGCTGTGCCTGCTTCTTCGTTGAGAATTTTATGCCAGTTTTTTGCGCCCGAATGTGCTCAGTAGAATCTGTGTGTGTTGAAACAGCAAGCTTTTATCCCACAAAGTGTTCGATTGGAAAATCCCTCGTTTTTCTCTGTACTTTTTTGTTGTATGTACAACAACAGTCTCTACTTCAAGATCTGTCCGAGAAAATGTCCAGACTTTTTGTGATTTTTACAACTGTGTTGACTCTTGTTTGGTGTGCTCTCTGTGTTCTCAATATTGAAGGGGTTGGTGACTCAAGTGTTTGAATATGAAAGAGCTTTGATCACCTGCCCACATCAACCCCTGACATCAGGTTTTTTGTTTGGGGGGGGGGGGAGCAAGGGCATTGTTTGCAACAAAATTATGAACACACTTGCGTGACAGTGGGTCTCACAACGTCGTTGTCCGCATATCACGCGAACGATCTCTATTTCTGACGTGCACTATTTGTCCCAATAAATGTGATGCTCTCATCCACGAGTCTTTCTGGTTTTCACGATTTGGTGTTGGTCAGATCGAAAAGCAACAAGAACCCAAAATGCGCGCCTGAGTTTTGATGTGGTTGGAGGTGGAGACCAGCGTGGGAGGTTGGAGGTGGAGACCAGCGTGGGAGGTTGTTTCATTTGCGCACACTTCCTCAATGCAATATTCTCCGGACAAATCTTACCCCTCGGCCACACCGCGTGCACCATTGCATCACGCACAGCTTTCACAACATTCCGAACCATACGCCAGCACATGTTTGGGGATGCACCCCATCCTCGTAGTAGTACTTATACACATCAGTGTTAACATACATGTCTATGCACACCTGATTGCCACACTGCTTTGCACAAGTGAAACCTGTGGTGCACTGTGACCTTGGCATGCGTGTGCGCTGGCACACGCAATGTGGCCCAGGGGTCTAACGGAAGTTCTGCCGACCAGAAACGAGAGTCGCTCACGAGCCAAACAAGATTCCGACCAATGTTCGACGCATCTAATCTCAAACAGAACACGACTCAAAATTTCCAGTCGTTATAGCAATTTTATTTACAAAAGCATTCACTTCCTGGCAACAAATAAATCTGTAAGACGTGTGTTGTGATTTGTACACTTGTGTTGTGATGTGTTCGGATGTACAATGCATAAAGTGACGAATTTCTTGTGAATAAACTTGACACGCTTCTCCTCTTGTATCAAGTTGTGAAGGGAGGAAAATGTAACGTCAAACTCCACATTCGGTTCGACACCATTGTCTTTACAACACGGTGTACCCTTCCCACGGTAGTATCAAAAGAAGAATACTGAATACAAAAGTAGAAAATAGTGCTATGCTTCTCTTTCAAATCCTATGGTAACAAGTTTGAATGAAATTGCTCTATGTAAGGCCGTAAATTCTATAAATAGTCAACTCTATCGAGATGAACCGTACAATTGAGCAATGTTTTACACTCGTCAGGTTTGGGAATGACTTTTTACAATGTGTCGTGCCGATTTTTTCCGAAAGCTTGACACAAAACTTTCGCCAACAATTAAGTATTCAGACCTCATCAGTGTTCAATTCATAAATTAATCGTTAATCAATATTCAAAAAATGACTTCGAGAAGAAAACAAGTTCAGATTATCATTGCACAATTCATTCACCGCAATTGCCCATTCGTTTGGGGAAAACACCCGAACACAAGATTCTGCTGTCGAAACAATGTGCGCGGCTTGTTGTTTGAACGGAATCCAAGAGACTTTCGGAAATTCAAATTCCCCTTGCCAGCTTTGTCACCAACAGTGACACCAGCTTGAGAGAAACAAGGTTTTTGGCAAAATATGTTGATGATACGAAGAAAGAAGATTTTGGTAACAGAAAAGCGCCAGCAACTGCAAAAGTTCACACGGCTGCCACATATCAACGCATTTCAAGACATTGTTAGTCAATGTTACAGTTTGATCACGCGAACGCCATAAGTTTCTGTGTGGACTTAGTTACAAGTACTGCATGATGCAAACACAGTATCAATTCTTGAAAAAATAGACATTTCATGTGCTGTTGAGAACATCATGTACACACTTACATGATTTTATCTTCGCAGTAAGACAAACGGTACCAGAATTTTTACACAACTGCTGCTCGTTTTTTACATTCATTTACAACTTTGTACAAACAATTAATTGCCTAATAACATGGGTTCTTTTAGATCACACAATTTTGACCAACTGAATAAAAGTTGTAAACACTGTCATTGCAGTCTGACTAGGAAAACTGCCTCAATCTGTACACACTACACAAGTTTGGTACTCCAATCAACAAGACAACACAACTTTTGCCTTTTGACAAGAAAAATGTACAATTTTTCGTCCACAGCGGCTTGCGTGTCTTAAAAAGAGTATTATTTACATGACAATAAGACTCAAATGATAGTACAAACAACACTACTTACAGGCGCCAAGTCTTTCCTCAAATCAAGCAAATAATGTTTTCAACATTGCTAAGAGCTCAAACAAATCTATAAATTATAAGTTTCAACAATTATCTTACACCCAACAAGGCTCTGCTGTCGTCGTCGTCGTTTTTAAGTATTTTTTCGCCCACTGCGACTCCCGTCAATTTGTTGACGTTTCAGTCGATCAGCTTGATTTTTGAATCAACACTCAGGTTTTTGTACAACTTCAGTTGCGCGCAGCTCGATTCTCCGCTCCAGCTGCACTAGCTGTCCCTGGCCGTCCGTGGTCTCTTCGCAGATGATGGTGGCGGCAACTCAGTTCGATCTACAATGTGATCCACATCCACTTTGAAGTTCCAGTCCACAGGCTGACAAACAGTGTCGAAATTGACGAAGAGGGCAAGTGACAAGGTACCCCACTTCAAGCGAAACGAAAAGCCGAATCAAAGTTTCCTCGCTGCACGGGACTCACCTTTAACTCGAGCCCCCCTCGTGGACCTCTTGGCTCCCGCTTCCGTCTTCTCCTCCGCGGCGACAGCAGCGTCCGCCGCCGCCGCAGTCGTCTGCTGCTTCCCCTTCCCGCGGTTCGTTGTAGCTTTTTCCTCTGCAACAAACAGAGAATGCACGATTAGAGTCTCTCACTTCGCGATCAACTGGCAATTACAGATTACAAATCGTTCAAAAGCACTCCGAAACTGTACGAGACTACTCTGGATGAGTTGAGGAAAACTGGATCGCGCACCTTTTTTGGCAGCTCCGGTCACTTTCTTGTTGACGGTCTCTTCTTTGTGCTCCGCAGCGGCGTTGCCCAGCGACCTGGTGTTGGCTCTTCTGCTTCCCGAGTAAGTGTGGTCATCAGGCACTTCAGCCGGCTCGGTCTTGTGCGCGCGGCCGCCCGGTCTCTTCGCCGAGGACGCGCCGCTCGCCTCGCCCTTGCTGCTGCTCGCGCCTTTGCTCGAGTCCTGTTTAGAAGCTGCACGTCTCGACCCGTCCGCTGGCTTGGCGTCCGCATCTTTGCCACTGGATTGCTCCGACTTCGCTTCAACCTTCGCCTTCTTGGTTTCCACGGAATCATCCGTTGCTTCCTCCAACGCCAGCTTCCTCTTGCTGGCGCGCGTTCCCTTGCCCGGGGCTGGGGACACGGACCGCTCTTTCTCAGGCACCACCTTTTCTTCTCGTTCCGCAGACGTTTGTTTCCGCGTGCTACTGCGCGTCGAATGTTTGGCAGTTTTCGGCGGCGACTCGGAGCGGTCGACGCTGCTCCTGGCTGACGGCGTCGACCTCACGTCAGCGTTGTGCCCATCGCTACTGATGCTGACGTCGGAGCTCTCGCTGGCGCCCCTCTTGCGGCTGCTCCTCGTGGACCTGCCGGACTCGCTGTTGGCCGTGCTCTGCTGCGACTCGGTCGACTCGCGGCTGCGCCGCCGGTTGACCCGCGCCGGCCGCGGCGTCTCGTCCGAACAGTGGCCGCCGTCGCCAACTTTCCTCGCCGTCTTCTCGTTCTTGTTGTTATTGTTGGGTTGCTCTTGCTGCTCAACTGGCTCTAGGTCTTTCTCTGGGCTCTGCTTCCGGCTTCCCCTTTTGACCGGCACCTTTGGTTCTGGCTCGGCAGGTTCAGTCTTTGGTGGCTGGACGATGCTCGGTGCTGCGGTAGCAGCTGCTGGTTTGACGTGGACGGCTGTGGGCATTTTGACCTGCTGTTTGACATCAACGAGCGTTGGAACTGCGTCGATAGCAGCCTGCTGCGACTGTTGTTGTTGTTGCTGCTGCTGTCGCAGTTTGGCTTCCGCTGCGGATGGTTTCACAGTCGTCACCAGCAGCCGCACCGGAGTAGTCGTGGCAGCCGGCTCTGGCACGGACGCACTCGTCGAGATCGTCACCTCATTCGAAGCCACAATCGCGGCCGTCGTCGCTGGTCTGCTCAAAGACGTCGCCGGTGTGGAGATTCCCATGGCCTTGGACGGGTTCACAACTGTGATGGCAGTGATCGGTTTCGACTGCACAATCCGGCTCTGTAGCGGCAGGCTCTTGACGACACTCGTCAATGTGGACATTCTCGGGATCTGCGTCAACTGCGGAACAGTGCCCCTGACGACAGGCACAGTCATCTCGGTTCTCTTCCACGCGCCCGGCTGCTGAACTCGGGGCGTGGAAGGAGGACTCGTGATCGGCTGTCTCTGAACTGGAATGTGGGAGAAGGCGAGCCCAGCCGAACTGGCCACGGTGGGAGTTGACGTCACGATGACCGGGGTCGCGACCTTGCGCACTCCCTCCGACTTGTGCGCCGTAATGAGAGTCACATTCTCGCTCTTCCCAGCACCGCACACAGTCGTTTTCCGAATCAGATCCTTGTGTCCCAAGATAATAGTCTGCGTTCCGTCAGAAGTGGGCGGCTGCCCGGTGTCCTTGCTGTCTGATTTGATCACCACGATGGTGCTGGCTCCGTGAGGCTGAGGCATGATTTCGAACTTGACGCCAGCGCTGGCAGCTTTCATCTTGGGGATCTCTTTGGCAGGTGGAGTGGACTGAGGCGATCTGCTGTGGATGACGGTGCTCGTTCCCGGTGGCGTCGGCGTGTTCCTGCTGTACGGCAGCGACGGCGCGTTTCTGCTGATCACCGCGTGCGGCGACAAAACGCGCACGTTCGAGCGCGGCTGCGGCATGGCGGAGGGCGGCGTCGGCGCCTTCCTCACCACCACGGGACTGACCGTGGCCGCGGGTGGCGTCGGCGTCTTCCGGGACAGCACCTGGTGACTCACGGGGATCACTGCTGCTGCCGTCGGCGGCGTTGTTGTGTTCCTCAGCGCCGTCAGAGACACGGGCGCTGCCGGCGCAACTTTCATGTGCGGCGCAACCGGCGGCGTCGGCGCCTTGCGTGGCGACGTCAGTGTCTTGTTGCCAGGGGAAATGGGAGAAACAGTCAGCGGTCGATCAAGAGGCAAACTAGGGCTGATTTTGTGCGAAATAACAGGTGCATGGGAAGAGGCAGTGACAGTTGCAGCTTGCGTCGCTGGAACCGTGACACGAACAGTTGGAGTGACGGACACGACAGGTACCTGGGGAGGGAGAGTCGAGCTCAACACTGGTGAAGTCGTAGCAATGGCGGCAGTTTGCGATACTGTCACAACGGAAGGCCTTGCACTCTCAGATTGCGCCACAGCAACTGTCGTGGAACTGCTGACTGGTTGCGTGGCACCCACTGTCAACGGTTTCACGACTGGAACCTGATTCGTCACCGTTGTCGTCGTTGTCGTTTGCAACTTGGGACTGACGACTGAAACAGCAGTAGTACCATGAGGCACTGACGTAGGAGCAGTAGTAGTGACTGGAGCATCAGACTTCGCTGCACTTGTCACTGGCACAGCAGCCACAGCCGCTGGAGCAGCGGGAATGGACACGGCAGACGCGGGAGCTGCTGGAGCAGGCTCTGCCGCGCTCTCCGTGCCAGCCGCTGCCTTCTCCTCGCTGAATTTTGTGAACAGCGAGCCGGGTCTCACGACCTTGGGCGGCAGGGGCGGGGGCGACAGCGCCTCGCTGCCGGGTATGGCCTGCATCACCTTCTGCACAGACTCAGTCAGGTTTAGGTGGAACTCCGGGGCAGTGATCGGGTGCGCCGGCGTCCGCACTGCAGAGTTGATGGCCGATGGCGTCTGCTTGGATTTCTGAACGAAGTTGGCCAAATGGACACTAGAACTGAAGGGAAAGTCGTGTGATTTTGGATTCGCCGTCCCCGCAACTGTGCCTTGCGTTGGTGTCTTGGACTGCGGAGGGGACTTGGTCTGCTTTGCTGTTTTGGTACCCTTTCCCGTGCTGCTCTTGGATTTGTCTTTTGCCATCGACGCCTTCAATTCCTTCTGTTGGCGCTCCTCTGCCATGGCTCGCTTCGCGTGGTCCAGAATTTGAGCGATGGAGAAAGCAGTGCTGTCGTAGGTCTTGGAACGGGAAGCACCGTCTTCCTGTTTCTTGGACACGCTGGCTTCGGTGGTCGCCTTCAGTGGTGACGTCTGTGAGTGCGCGACGTTCGTGTTGGGTTCCATCTCACTGTCGTCAAGTTCATCCACTTCTCGATCAAACAACGGCTTCAGTATCGAGACGCCTTTCGACTGGTGGGAGCGCTTCTGTTCAGGAGCAGTAGGTGGCGCTGCGTGCTGCTGCTGCTGTGGTGCACTACCCTGCGCCGCCTTCACTTGCGCAGCCACCGCTTGGATCGCCGCTGTCGCCGTTCCGCTGTCGAGGTTACTCGCTGGGGGCGGCACGTGGTTACCGCGCGCTGCGTTCACGTTGTGCGCGGCTGGTGTTGGTCCCGACGGCGTCAGCGTGGACGGTGCCGTTCTCGCTTCCACGGGATCCACGGCGTTCAGGAGCGCTTTCGGCAGATGCTGAGACTTGCCTTGGACCGGGGGTCCGGCCTGGATTGACGTACCCTTCGCGTTCCCGAGCGCAGCGACGGAGGACAAGACAGACGTGTTGAGGGCTTTGCCTTGGGATGCATTCACTATAGATTCGATGCGATCCTGCAAAGAGTCCCTGTGTTCGTGTGGCCTCTGACCGCCTGGCCGAACTCCGACACCGCCGGCATGCTGCATGTTGTAGTGCCCGGCTCTGTTCGCTACTTGCTGCTGCTGCGCACTCGCGATCAGCTCCTGGGGCAGCAGTTTGCTTTGTGCAGTTTGTTCACTCTGAGCCGCCTGTACTTTGGATTTGATGATGTGCAAGCTGAGCCTGCTGCTGTCACTGACTGCTTCCATCTTCTGGTCCTTCACAAGCACAGAGGACGGCACAACTTTGGTCAACACGTCTCCTTGTGACGAGCCACCAGGTTGAGCCACAGTTCGTTGTCCACCACCCGTCACACAAGCAGCGTTCGATTCAGGAACCGAGTTCAACGTGTGTATTGCAACTTTCGTGTTCCCGACCGTCGACACGATGCAGATTTTCGCCTGGGCGGGCAAAGTTTGAGCCTGCGCAGTGAACTCCAGGTCATTTGCTGCTGGAGTCACGCGCGACGACACGGAAACACGGACGGGCGTCTCGGGCTGCGCTGAACTGTCCGAACTGTTCACAACGGCAGGGTTTGCAAGCCTGCTTGGCACTTTCGTTGCTATAATGGCGTCTTTTGATTGCACTGCGATGTTCGCTGCAGAAGTAGACACGATGGGTGCAGTGACACTTGCCGTGTACAGCACGTTGCTCATTTTAGACACCGTCGTCCGTGCAGTTTCAGTCACAGTGCTCCCCACAGTTACGCTCGTCACAATGTCGACCGGCTTGGAAGAAGACACCGCTTTGATAACAGGCGAAATGGACTTGTTCAGCGCTGCAGGACCTGTAGTCGGTGGACTGTTGTTCACCACAGTGACACTGAGCTTGCTCTCCACGGGCGTACTCAAACTGGGCAGCTGCACTGCAGTGACAACCACACTCCCCGTCAGTTCCACGGGTCTGCAGGGCTGGTCCTTCAGCGCACTGGGCTCCGGGTCCTGACGCTGCTGTTGCTGCGTCGTTTTGACAGCTGCTTCCATCACTGTATCTGACGGCTCCACTTGCGTTTCTGAAGCGCTGATGATCTGCGCTGGCAGCTCGGCTGGCAGCTTCGCAGTGTCAGCCTCCGCCGCCACTGGCTCTGACTTGGTAGTTGTGATCTGCTGCAGTCCGCCTGCTGTCGTCACGCTGGCTGGTTCCGCTGGCTCGGTGCTGGTGCTGGAGCTGGAGCTGGCAGTGGCGGTGGTGGGTGCGTCAGCCACGTTCGCCTCGACCTCGACCAGCACAGCTGTTTGGCGCGGCGGCGGCAGCGCAGCTCGCGACGACGCAGCGGTCACTTCGATCGCCTCGGGTAGCAGCGCTGCTGCCGCCGCCACCGCCACCGCGGCCTGGCCTGAAGCAGCAGCCGTGGCCGTGACCTGCTTCGCGTCGGCTGCTCCCTGCTCCACCGCTTCTACCTGCGGAGGCTCAACATGCTCATCGCCCGCCGTCTTCGGACCGTGTCCACTGTTGGTTTGTTCGTCGCTGCCGTCTCCTTGCACGTCTGGCAAAGAAAAACAATCCACTTTTGAAGAAAAACAAATTTTTCAAAAGACATTTGCACTTCGACTGGTTACGGCTTCGGAAAACTTGTTCCAACCAACAGCTGCAGTATTTGCAGCAACGATCGCGTCACAAGCCTCTGGAAAACGCCTGCAAGGATGCTGAATCCAGAATTACCCTCGCTCAATGGGGTGGGGGCGGGGTTGGAACATCAACAGTTTGACAAAACAGTATCTGGGGTAACAAATGGACTCTGGCACACTTCCCCCAAAATCTTGATTTGCAAGAGATCTGGATTCTCCTCACAAATTAGGCTAATCAGAACACACGTATTTTACTTTTATATGAAGTATGGCTGCGTGTCCCAACTGATAATGGCCTTTTCAGTTCATGCAGCACAAGAAAATCGATAAATAGCGGCCGCCATGGCGGCAGGACTGCACGGCCACAGCAGCCTCCGAGCCATGTTTTGCACGAAAGCAGTCTTTCGCAAGCAACTACTCGCAGTTCACCTGAAATATGGATCCACCAAATTTTGAATATTTTACCCTGAAGTGACAGGGATTTGCGATCAAAATGTTTTGTAACCTCAGAGGTTTGTGCACAACAGACCAACCTTGGGGTTCACAAACAAATCTGGAACAAACCCAAAATATTTTTTGGGGGAAAACCAGTGGGAAGAACACACAAACTGAATGGTGGTGTTGGGGAAGAATTTTTCAAAGCGAATGGTGTTGACCGCCCTGTGTTAACTCTTTTGCTTCTGAATGCAAGAACATCTCGTTACAGGGTCTGCAAATCGCGTCAGCTGTCCCCCCCCCCTCGATTTCTCACAAATTGGTGTATCTGCGACAGGAAAGCTCAGTTTCAGGGTTTCTCCACCTCACAAAGAGCATCAGATGACCTTTCCTGGCCAACCAAGCTGCGCTTGAAAAGCAGCAGCGTTAGAAAGCGACGAGCGATGCTTTTTCCTGGTTTGCGTAACATCGTTTCCAAAGTAGGTCAGTGACCTGGTTTCTTGTGTGCTTCCTTCAAGCACCCAAAATGTGATTCAGACAACAGAAACATTTGGTCATTGATTCTGAATGACAGCAAATCAATGATCCATCACTAAACAGCAGCCAAACCATTCCGCTCTCATACGCACACGTACGCACACAAACAGATTTTGCAGCTGGATAATCGGCACGGAGACACTCGCCCGCACACTCGTGCCAGGAAACAAAAGTACGGGTACTCACCAGAACCTTCACTCGGCTGTGGGCAGCTGGGTGTTTCTGGGTTTGGTACACTCTCCACGTCGTTTGCATCATCGACCAGACGTTTCTCAACGTTTTCAGGTGTCGCACTATCAACAAACTGTTCCTCGTTCTCTGTCGCCTCTTTCACATCCACGGACTCCGCCTCGATCTCGTCCTGTGCACTTTTGTCTTTGTCTACCGATTCGCCAGGTACATCTGCATCCTCGACGTTTGGAACATTCGAGGACGATGCACACTTTGAGCTTTCTTGCTGCTTCTTCTCATCCACACTTTCGACAGATTCCGTTCTTTCCGCGGTGATTGCGTTCGATGTACTCTGGTCAATGTCACTCACATCACCATTCAGTGGTGGCCTCTTTTCAGGGTTGCTCTGAAAATCCAGCCCTCCAGGATTCAAGTCACAGGTCTCCATCGTTTTTGAAAACAGAGGTACCTGGCCTCGGTAGTTTAAAGACTCCTTCGAGATGTTTTCCGACTTGTCCGTACCCATGTTTTGTAAGGGTTTGTCCAAAAAATCAGTCGCCAAAGAAATGCCCTTTGATCTTGAATCGTTCTCATCTGCCTGAACTGTCGGCTTCTTCAGATAGGGGATGTCGTCCAGTGACTTCAGCCCTTCAGCGCTGAGCTCTTTCGTGAACTCAGGCGCAGTCGACACAGCGTACCCCACTGTTATGATGTTCTTCGTTTCACTTTTTGTCGAAGCAGGATGATCTTTTGGCAACGGATCACTTGATGACGACGCGTTCGGACCCTCTTTTGACTTGGTTGCACTGTCACTGTGGTTCTCTTGTATCACGGCTGTGGTTGCGTGGGAAACCCCGACAACTTGGGTGTGAGGCGGCGTGAACGAGTTGTCATCAAATGACTGACTGCTCAACTCAGAATCATGATTCATATGCAACCCGACGTTGTTACCCAGTGGCGACTGACCGTAGTTCTGCTGACTGGTGCTGCTCAGGTTGTCCGAAGCAGGACTGGCTTCCCCGGTCGACGCTCCATTCGAACCCCTCACCAGGCTGTGCAAGTCATTGTGCATTGCGATTGCAGACACAGTTGTCCTCACGTGCGGAGGGCTTGGTTGCAATTTGCTCACACTGGACAATTTACCCTCTCGACAATTGTCAAGGATTGGTGTACTGTCACTGCCAACGGGGCTCGCTGTTGTTGGAGGACTGTCAGACTCCTGAGAACCACTGGGCTCACTCGGTGGCATGTCCAACAGAGGAGAAATTCCATTTCGAACTTCATCTGCGACAGCAGAGGCATCCACAGTCTCAGAACTTTCCTCTGGTTTCCCCGAAGCCGAGTGTTGGGCAGCATCTGAGCTCTGTTCAGGGTCTGTGTCCTTTTCACCAGCACTGGCTTTGCTGTCCTTCACCTCGCTTTTTGTAGCACCAACTTGAGAGTCCTCACAAGCACTTTCTGTATGGCCAACACGTAAACTGCTGCTGTTTGCACTGATCGTCAATTGACTAGAGACTTGCACAGAATCGTCCTTGTTCACCGCGTCAACCTGCACCGAGGTGGGCGACAGTGATGGGGCCTCGGCCAAAGTCGAGGCTGCTGCCTGGGAGCTGTCCGCACCGCTGCTGGCATCCAGAGCTTCCTTGCTTTCCCGTTCTTCACCTGCTTCCTGGGACAAACTGGACACGGAACTGCTGTCATTCGTAACGACAGCCTCCTGCGCCTTGTCAACAGACCCTTCGGCCGGGTTTGCTGGTTCACCACCAGGAGCGGTACTCGTCCCTTGCACGGGGCTCGTAACTTTGGGTGGCACAGACTCCAGAGCTGCTGCAACGGTTGTGGGTTGTGCGTCGGTTGTTCCTGATGCTACAGGTTCTGCTGTCGAGGTTGAAGGCATTTTCGTGGATGATTTGTTCTGTGATAGCTGCGAAGCAATGGCCGGATGTGTGATTTGTGCAGTACCTGTAGACACGACGCTGGGGCTCGACATCACCGCGGCACCCGCACCGGCCAAAGACGGCCGCATCAGCTGGTTTGCAATCACAGACTTTGAGGTTCCCGTGGAAGCATGAGAAAACCACGTTGAGGGGTCGTTTGGTGCCATCAAGTGAGATGCGCTCGTCCCGGGTACCAGTCCAGGATGCTGCATGTGTTGCTGCTGCGGGTGTGGCATTCGTGGATGCCCTGGCATCACTGCTCGGCTTGGTCCGCCCGACGTCCCTCCATGCATAGGAAAAGCCGAAACGCCAGCTTGCATACCTTGCGCCTGCGGTCGGGGCATGTTGGAATAGTTTGAAAACGCAGGCCGTTCGGCAGTCATGTGAGGCGGAATTGCATGGGGCCGGTGGTGAGGCGGCATTCTCAGCCTCAAGTCAGGGTGGCCCATTCCAGAGGGCAGTGGCCTCATCATCCCAGACACGCTCTCCGCCAAGCGTTGCATCGGGTTCAGGTGTTGCTCATGTGCGAGTCGCGGCATTGCGTTCAGTTCGCTTGGTCCCGGGTGATGCTGAGGTCTCGACTGCACAGGTTTGGAAGGAGCCAGTGAGGTCACGTGCCGCGGTGCGGTTGCCGGGGGAACCGAGGGTCGGAACCCCGGCCTCTGATGAGGGGCCATCACTGGAGAAGCACCGTTATTCCTCACGTCAGAAGTTGCGACAGGGCTGGATGAAGTCGTCAACAGTTTTGATTGCATAGGATGGTGTACCGACGACGGGGGAGGAGGAGGAGGAGGAGGAGGCGGAGGCACAGTCGCACTGTTCGGACCTGACACCACGCTCCCAGCAGTATTGACAGCCTCAGGAGCGCCCTGCTGCACACTCCTGCTGGCTCCTGTTGCTGCAGAATCTGCGGCCTTTGGACTAGACGGCAACTGTGATGGAAGGGAAGATTTTTCAGCCACCAGCCGAGTTTCTAACGCGACAAGAGGGTTTGGAGGAGGCTGCAACTGCGCAGGTATGTCTGAAGTCGCACTGTCACTGGAACTTTCCTGTTTGGTAGGAGTTTTATCAGACGGTGAATTCTCCACTGACTCCAATTGTCCGGTGTATGGGTTTATGATCTGCTGCATCCCACTGTTCGCAAGTGATCTTTCTGGTGTTGTCCGTACTGGGCTGGGCGTGGACACAGAAAGGGTCGCTGAAGAAGTGGGCGATACCTGATTGGAGGAGGGTCCACCCTGGTTTCCATGAGAACGTTCAACCAATGGCGGGGTGTGGACCTGAGCACCACTGGATGAGGTTGCATTGGCCGACGGCTCCGTTGCAGCCAATGTGTTAGGCACGTGATAGAGTGCAGCCTCCATCCCCATGGGCGGTACCCTGTTCTCCACTTGTTGCTGGCTGCTCATCCCAGGGAACGTCCCCGGCAATGGTACACTCGCTTCTTCACCGTCACCGAACTTGGGAACTTTGGACGCTCCATCCTTGTTTTTCCGCGGCCTTCTTTTCCGTTTTACTGCTGCGCCTGCAGGTTCAAACGGAAAGCCCAAGCGGTGATGAGGTAAGTTGTTGAAGTGACCAGCCGCAACGTCGCTCTGCAGGAGATTCACCAACAACGGACTGGATGACGTGATGTCCTTGCCTCCCGATGCCACCAATCGCTGCAGGTTGTTGACGTTCGGGTTGCCATGTGGGAACGGCAACTGGTAGTTGACCTGTCCCGGCCTGGATCCAGCAGTGCTTGTGTGCAGCATCTGAAACGTGATCACAAATTTAGGACACTGTTCAAGCGGGGTGCAGTTCAGTTCAGTTTCGATACATCTCAAAACTGCATTCGAATTTCTGGACACTCACTGCAAGCAAAGAATGTACAATTCTTACCTGTGGTGGTGCGTTCGAAAACTTGGGACTCCCTGGGTTTGCATGGCTCCGTGCCAAACTTGGCGACGGGTAGCTTTGTTGCAGTTGACCTGAAGACGACGGAAAACCGGTGGGACTGCGTCCTGCTGCAAATGGCATCTGCATACCAACACTGCTCGCTGGGCCCCGGTTTGGTGAACCGAAGGGGAACTGGCCTTGAGAGCCTGGCACCAGCAGCGGGTCACTGTGCGCCTTCTCACTGCTTCCTGCATGGTTCAGGATATTGTCAAATATGTTTCCAGGACCGCCTTGCTGACTCAAGTATTGAGCGATGTTCTTCCGTGTGGCCTCCACATTGCTGGGACCAGGTTCATCGGAACCAGACACATCGAACAAGGAACTTGCTCCAGCTCCAGTCCCAGGTCCTGCCGTATGAAACACTAACTCCGTCCTCTCATTGTTCTTGCCCGCAATAGTCAATGAGATGAGTCTGTCTCCTTCGATCTGCACCTCCAAAATCCCAAGTTGGCGCAACGTCTGATCGCCCTGTTCTGCGAGATGCTTGAGACGCGAAGCAGCTTCTTTTGGGATGTTGAACGTCACTCTCACCGAATTCCATGGCTCCACCTTCTTGATGATCAACTTTTGTTTTTCTGAAAGACAAACAAGAAATTCAGTACTTGAAGATCCACTTCGAATTCTGCACCCCTGTCCTGATGGATCACAGGGTCGTTTTCGCACTGTGCCTTGTTTGCAGCTGATCGATTGAATGAATTTTTCACCACTCGAAAACCGAAGGATTTTCAGAAGGTCTTATTTTGACTGAGAAACACTTCACGGAGGTGATGAACCTGAATGACGACAGACAAAGGGACACTTCCCCCGACATCTGTTTCTTGGGTTGAAGTTGGGTGAATTCTCAAAACTTTTTTGTGAAAACGGCGAATTCTGGCAACTGTCCAGCGTGCCGAGGCACCAAGTGGAGTTGATAAGTGCAGAATGGTTTGGCTCTGCAAGGCCCCCCCCCCCCCCACACACACACCTTCCCTGGATGGACTCTTCAACTGCCAAATCCAGGGTTGACATTGCACAAACGCCAACCCTCTCCCACCGGCTCAACGGCTGCAATTCCACTGTCACTTTTTGCCCGTGACCAAACATTGGCCTCCTTTCCAGACAGCTTGAAACTACTTGGGTAATCCCAGCGCAACATCACATTTTCAGAAGGAATTTCAGGCTGGCTGGGAAAACATTACCAACCTTCATTTCCTGACTTGCAAGGGCCCTACAACCCGTCATACAGTGAGACACAGAGAATCAATTTGAGTGAACTCTAAAAACTCAAAAGGTTTCCCAAATCACAGGTGCAAATTGAGGCAACAAGGTGGCAGGACAGACGGCAGAACTGTTCCCAGAACAGGTGAACCTCTGTGGGAATACCAAGCTGGTGTCCCCCTTTCCACTGAACATCCCTGGCTGGGCCAACCTTTCACTGGATACACCTCACAAACCCTCAGTGCTTGGAAAAGAAAAGTTGCAAGGTCTTCAAGAGCATTGCATTAGCTGTTGTTGCAATCTACTTCCAGTGAGAAACAGGAAATGAACGTCTCTCATTTTGCACCAACATTGGGGCAAAACACCTGTTGGACATGTGTTGCCTACTCTGTACACAAAGGGCAGGCATGACATTCCAACAAAACCAAAACCTGCCCCTTGCATACAAGTGGAGCCTCAGGGTGATTGTGTCAGCCTGAACGTGGTGCACAAGATTTTGGCATTGCCTGAAACACCCCTGCACAAAACAATGTGACATTACCACAATACCTGCTGCACCCCCTTCTCAAAGATGGATCTCTTGACCAGAAGCTCATCTGGCAACAGCAGAAATCCTGAGCCACATTTCATTGCAAATTACCACTGAAATAGGGTTTTAGAACTCCACAACCTTGCACGCGATCTGTTTTCGTTTCAAGACCTTCAGCAGGAAATCAAATGTACTCCTGATGATAATTTTGCCTGGAAAAATACTCAGAGAAACTACCCCAGTGTGCCCCCTCAAAAAAGTGGCAGATTTCCAATCCAATTGAGCAAACAGCAAGCATCAATTTGCACAACTTTCTTTTGACAATTACTCTTTTTTATCGCTCACGTGAATCCCACTGGCCAATGCAATTTCTGTGTTGGATAACGGACAGATTCCCAGGGTATTCACAACTCGGAATTCGCCAAGCAGGTTGAAACTCACTCATCCGTGGCCGATATTTCGTGAGTGCTGGTGATCACACGTCGTGGGAAAGACGCTTTTCGGTGATCAATTGTCAAAGCCTTGAAATCTGGGTCAGTGTGACCTACTTGGTCTCACACAGAACAACATTTGGAACACAACTGATAACAACTCCCAACATGAACTGAAACCTAATTCCTCCTGAAGTACCGCGCAGGAACCGATTCAGTTGTCTCTGCAGGTTCAAATTGTTCCAAATCAACGCTCTTCTTGTGAAAACACTGCAACCGCAGTCGTGTGAATTTTGCCTGAATTTGGACGCCAACGATTGAGATAAAAGTAGAAACAACCAACTTCTGTTCTCTGAAAAAGTGGTATACAGTGTTACACCCTTTCCCTTCCCGAAGAACAAATCCACACACAAATCTCGCTGACCAAGAACCGCTTGAGTGCTACCCTGAGCCTGCCATACCCAGAAAATATCCACGTGTGTGGCGCCAACAAACACAGGAAAGAATCCAGACAAACCTACCTTGTGTTGTTATCAAATTCCGCAATCGATCACTGAAGTTCTGCAGTTGTGTGTGGAACTGAGGATCGTAGTAGTCCCCTTCGCACGTCAGGACTGTCTCGATGTAGTCCTCCTCGACGGGACCCATCGTACGACCCTGAAATTGAGGATAACATTGAGCATTTGCACGCAACACAGGATTCGGAAACCAACTTGTGCTCTCTGTTGAACAAACGTGCCTCATGCGTCAGATCTGTTGCATCATTTTCCATTCCAGGGAAGGGAATAAACATCAAGCCAGTTGCATGGCTTCCTTTGTGTCGTTCTTCCAACCGGAAGTAGATCTCACAAAACGCAAATTTGGTCTGCAGCTGGAACCTGAATCTTCCCACGAAATAACCCAGCATCCAGCTTGATGACACCAAAGGCCAGAACTCTTGATTCCTCAACACAAAACAATGTATTCTGCAAAATCGCTCCAACTGAACGTGGAACCAGATCACATGGTCATTCGAATGGTGGAACGGGAAAGCTGTCGTGCAGGGGCGGGTGAAAGCCAATGTTTTGCACATTCACTGCAGAAATATGGCGCTTTTTGTTTACACATCACTATTTTTGCACAACACGTCCTTGTTTCCTTCGTTGTCCAAAATTGAGAGAGAGTCCAACAGTGCTTCTAGATCTAGATTCTCACGGCAAAAAAAGCCACAACCGTTTGGGCACTGCTTTGACACGAGAACAATTTGTCAAGATCAGAGTGACAAACTGGCCCAAAACTCAAACAAAGCAAGTGACACGAAAAGCAAACAGACACTGCACACCCACCAGGACCTGGATTCACTGATTGCACCAGGGCTCGTGGACTTTTTGGTGTTTCGATGTGGACGACCTTTCTCGCGCCATCTTTAGGCCTGTCAATCTGCACCACCTTTCGTGTGCAAGCAGGATGCTGCCAGAGTCCAGGTGCACACAATTCGCACCCAACTCACGCAATCTTTATGTAACTCAGCATACTGCAGTTTTAACTTCACAAACATATGCAACATTGCAATTTCAAAAGTTGCCAAAACCCAGGAGTCCATCCCACACTGAAATGTTTGCAACTTTTCAGGAGCGTGGGTCAACTTCAACCGACCGCCAAACTATCTGTCGTCAACCAGGAATTGTGAAAGTGAACAAAGGAAATCAACAAATGTATTCTCTTTAAAGCCTAAATATTGTGGAAGCGACAAACATACCTTCGGGGCTAAATATGGCTATTGAATGTCATCGCCCTCAAAATTTTCGGGCCCATCAAAATGGCGCATATGTTGTTTGTGCGCTTGCGCATGTGCAGAGCGCGTCACGTGACGCCAGTTGTAGCTGCGAACAGCTCCGCGAGATGACGCCGGCGACGAAGCTCCCGCCTTCCCAGTCTCCTCGCTTCACCAGCCTTGCTGTGCACGAAAATCTTGCCAACCGACACAAATTACTTTCCTGACATTTTCAGGGTTCAACAGCGCCACAACTGAATCTACCCGGCCAGTTCCAAGCGCTTGCTTGACATCGTATCTGAAGCAATTGCACTTCAGCACATTTTGTTGGTCACAACGCAATTTCTAAGACTTGCGGTCACAATTCCTTTCAACTGCTGTCATTCTTCTCACCGCAAGACGCTTCAATCAATCCGGAAACATAAGCAAAAACACCAGAAACAAACATTCATCGGCAATTTTATTTGAAGTGCTTGAGTTCGGTGTGATCAAAATACATTGACATGGGATGTTTTGAACGATTCTGCGGATTCTCAGTCGTCGCCGCCGGACCCCTCGTCCTCGTCGTAACTGTCAGCGTCATCGTCACCGGCCACTTCGCGGTTTGCCTCCTCCAGCCGTTCGAGCTGCTTTGCCAGCTCCAGTTCGTCCGTGTCTGACACAACCTTGGGCTGAAATAATTATCCTCGGATAAGACATTTGGCATTCCCGTTTGCTTCATTTCATTGGTGCACACTTGCCAGTATCAAATGGACACCGTGGTTTGGTTGCGTTTTCCAATTTGAGTTCTGGAGAAATTTCGGAAGGTATCTGGAGTTACGTGGAATTTTTCGTGTTCACCTTCAACTCTTAACTTTTCAAATTTTGAGATATTCATGTTGTCCTCCATCTACTTACTGCTTGTTTGATGACGAAACTGCCTCCAGCTTCTTCTATCAAGTCTTTGATTTTCCCCAAGGCGCCATTCAACTTGGCAAGGCCTTCCGCTCTCTCCAAAGTTTGAGTTGTCATCACATACAATGGCGGCGCAATGAGGTTGATCTGAAAAATACAACACCCATTTTACTGAACTGCTGACGACCTGTTTTGTCGTCACGACGACGAGTGCAACCAACCTTTCTCAGTTGGCCGAGTGGAATGACAATCACTTTCTGGCAACAAGCTCGTCGAAAAATTCCGCACCCCGTTTTCAAAAACACGTCAAATGTTCAGTTTTCCGCATGAGACAGAACCCACAAAGTTCCCTTCAGACAGACAGACAGACAGACAGACAGACAGACAGACAGACAGACTTTGATGAGACTGCGTCTTCCCAGTTTGCGACAGACAGACCACGTTCAACACACGCACCGACGCATCAGCAAATCGGCACGCGCAAAATCACAAAACAATTTCTGAAATTGGACCCTCACCTTGACTTGCATGTCCTCAGTCGACAGCTCAAGACCTGCTCGCAAGGCGTTTTTCACTGCATCGATACCTTCGTAGTTGTAGCAGGCAACTTCCATGTCTGAAAAGAAATTCCGTACGAAATTATGTCACGCGGTGAAAAGAGATTTCGAACAGTTCCTCCCGTCAGGTATTCGCGGGCAGCAAAATCGTTCTTGTTTTTTCTTGGCGGTTGAAAAGCAAGAAAGCACAGCTTTGAACAGCCGTTCTAAAAGTGTCAACCAGGACTCCAAATATTCCTGCCTGACAGGGGCGGGGCGTCCTGTGGCAATTTCAGAAACAGATCATTGAGGTGACCACATGACTTCACTTTCAAGCAGCTTTTGCACGACCACTCTTTCTTGACCACAAGTGCATCCGAAAGGTGATTCTTGAAAACTAATGTGCCAATTGCTGGAGGGAGGGGAAGGGGGTCTGAGGAAAGTTCAACACCGACCGCAAAACAAAATTCAGACATCTCTGAGTGGAAAGGAAACACAGCAATGACGCAAAAACAAGCAGATAACCTGCAGAGGGATCAACACCAACAAGACACAGAAACTTGATTGAACAAGTCAGTCTCCGCTGCACAAGCTGTTCTATTTTCAGTCAATCGTGACGTACCTGCACGGATCTTCACAGACTGTGGCGTGAGTCGTCGTTTGATATTTTCCAGCAGAACCTTCTTTGTTTCGTCATCAAGTTCAAGTTCGTCGATCACCTCTGGATTTCTGAAGAAAGAAAATATCTCATCTTCCGCGACACAAAACAAAAACGTCGTGCCTGATCACACGTCCTTTTCCAGTTTGGTACCGAAACTTACGTTACAGTGTGCTTGAAGACTTCGTACGCTGCTCCTGGTTTCTTGTATTTTCGGTCAAAGTGCCAAGCAGACTTCATGTACAGCTCTTCAAGTTGTTCGTCTGTCTCGTAGTTCAACAGTTCTGCCACATGCCGCAAGATGCTGTTCACCTGTGCATAACAGTGGAGCAGTGAAAACCAGAGTTGGACACCGGTGACAAAAGCCCAAAAATGACAAAAAAATATCCGAGTGAAAGACAGTGAAACTCAAAAACTTACACATTTTGCCTTGGCAAACTTTTCTTCGCATTTGACAATTTCTTCTGGGGAAACTCGTCGTTTTGACAAGTCAATGTAACCTGGAAAAAGAAAGTTCACTTTGTCAACACCACGTCACAATTTCATCACCTACGAATTCAGTGATGTGAAGTGGCAAAAAATCCCTTCAGGTGCAAGAACAAGCAAGTCCGGTGATCGGACCCGATGGTCGCGCATCGGTCCAGACAGCTGCCATTGCCAGAAATCTACAGATGTTCTAAAAGTTCTGTCATCAATTTGCAGGTGTTTCCCAAGGTTGTGAGGATAAAGTTGGAAAAGGTAGAGTCTAAATCTGAAATATCACAGACGGGGTGAGTGGGTGGGGGGTGGGGTTGGATGAAGGTTGCATTCCACACATTCCAAAGTGTGGACATTTGAACCAAGAGCAGCACCTAACAAGTGACAACGTACCTTTGTCTTTGTCGACTCGTATCACGACGACACATTCGCTGCGACCAACACGGATGAGCTTGTTGATGGACCGAATTCGCCTCCTCGACAACTCGCTGAGCAAAATCATGCCTTCGATGTTGTTGTACTCCAACAAGTGAACATAGGCACCCATCTCAGCGATGGACCGCACATTTACCATCACAACATCCTCCACCTCTGGGAATCTGTGCTCGTAAAATCTGCACGTCAGCGGCATTTTGACTGGGGTCCACTCCGTACCTGAAATCACAGAAAAATATTTTCACATGGCTGGGTGTGGCGCTGTGTTGTGCGCTCTGGATGAAAGGCGAACGATTTCGCACGAACTGGACGGGATCTCACAGCCCAGCAAGTTTTGACGCTGAAATCCTGCGGAACAAGCAGCAATGGCAATTTTCTATTTTCTCCCTTTGAGATCTGCATGTGAAACCCTGAAGATTCACAACCGAACAGTTGGATGATCTCAAATGGTGAGCTATCTGTGGCAAATTTAAATGTTTGAGCTGTTTAATTCAATGTGTGCGTGCCTACCTCGTAATCAAGACCTTCTTGATGAAAACAGTTTGACAAATACACAGAAAAATACGGCGAAATAGACTGACGTAAATCCACAACAAGACTTTCACATGTTACTTTCCGGTGCCCAGCAGGTGGCGCAGCAGGTTTGTGTCGCGCGTCACTTGTGGCAGGTGGCAGCACTCACGAGAATTGTGGCGCCTTTCCCACAATATGCACAGAAGGATGGACCAGGCTGTTTTCCTCAAACCTCAAAGTTCCTTTGTTTTCTGACAGGGTTCTCACACTGCACAAGAATGGTTCCTGTGAAATCACACAATGACTTTTTAAGTCCTTTGGTAGAGAGAGGAGTTGTGTGATTGAACAGGAACCTTTTTGTGGGGTGAGAACCCATTTCTACCAGGATGCGAGCTCATACGACATATTTAGAGATCGCAGAGTTGTAGAAGATGTATTCCTCTTTCTTTCTTTTTTTTTTACAAATTTTATGCATCGCAGAGCTCTGGCGGACCCGTGAATTGAGTGAAATCGATTTTCAATGGCAGGTCTCTGTGGCATCAGAAAGCGGATTGAGAGTGGGAGGTGAGGAACTCTCCAGAAAAGTTTTGCCTGCGAAAAGGCACTGCGATGCAAAGTTTCAACATATTTCGCGGACGTTAAATGGCCTGTTCCATTTAGATCCATTGAAAGAGAGAAAACTTTTCCCCGAGTGAGCCCTCACTAGTACTGCCCATTTTCAGTTCAGTTCGAATTTCCTTTTTTTTTTCTTCGACTCAATGTCAGAGACAGTTGTCTTCTCTCATGTGTCTGGCGGGCAGGGTGAGGCTGGAAAGCTCACTCGGGTTCTGTTGTGGCAAAATACGGGAGTTCGTTTCTTTGTTCGACAGCCAGGAAGCCACCATCACCATCCTTCAACACACCAGCAAACACACCATGACACCGAAGAACATTTTCCCGTGAACAAAGACTGCACTGACCAAATAGTTTAGAGTTTAGTATTTATTGAATATGACAGTTCCAATCATCTGCATCAACAATTGTTCTTTTCTCTTGATTCCCGGCCCCAATTCAACGCAACACTTTTTTCAAGTTGTCAATCTGCAATGACTGTCAATCTGCAATGAAGGACGACGTTTTCTTCATTAGTTTCAGTTTGAAGAAAACAAAACAGCGGTTCGGACGAACAAAGTGAGCACAACTTTTGAGTGACGATCGAAAATCCGTGTGCTGTTTTCCTCAACGAGTTCTACGCTCACTTTTGACGCCTCGTCCGGTGCGAAATAACGAACAAGAAACAAATACACACAGTGCCAAGCAATGCTGGAGCCAAAACTACTCGAAAACGACGTGCAATTCAATTTTCCAGTCGTCCAGAAAATTGTGCGATTTTTTCCCAGTCTGGTCTTGCACGACAAACATTTCTTTTGGCAACGAAAAAGTGGTCTCACTGCAGAAATTGACGAAATCCAAGCGGAGTTGTCTTCCACACACAAACGTCTGCTGCTGAGGTTTTGCAGCCAAGGCTTTGCATAGCTTTCCCCAGTTTGATCCTTCTTGCATTCGGGACCACTTTTTGGCGGTTGGTGCGAATCCCACGTAACACAGCTCGGTGGTCACGTCATTTTCGCCTTCAGAACAGATCACATCGAACTAGGTTCTTCAAAATTGAAACTGAAACTGTCTGTCACAGATGTGGTTGGTTGGGGGGCGGGGCCATAGTTTATTGCTCCCTATCAGACACACAACACGTGATAATACAGGTCAAGACTACCACACGTTTGACTAGACATTCATAATATGCAAAGCATCCTTCCGTTGACAGGGCTATTCTTACCAGACCAAAGGCCCGCCTTGAAATATGATGAGTTTCATAAATGTTGCCAACAAAAAAATCTCATAAATACTCGGGGCATCACAGTGTAGTCTCCAGTTCATAAATAGCAAATCGTAGCTTGTCTACCGGAATTAGAACCTCGTTTTACGTTCGTGTCAGAATGTTGTCGGGGTTTTTGAGTGTACTCTTGAAACACAGAAGCTGGCGACAATTCTTGCATCGAAAGAATGATTGTAAAATTCCAAAACTTTGAAAGTTCTTCCAAGTATCCGTGCTGTTCGCTGGAACGTTTTGAGAACAAAGGTTTAAACTGAATGTACACAACAGTGTTGAACACTGAACCACAATTCAGAAATTTGTTCCCAACAGACAAACTTTAGTTCTTTGACAGCGGCATTTTACGTTCGCAAACAAAGCAAAAACAATTTTACTGGGAGAACTTCAACCAACAATTTCATCAAGCTTGTGTTGTTCTCAACACCGAAACCGCGTTTGGACAGCAGCACTCATGAACACGCTCAAAATTCATTTCGAACACGCAATCAAGCAGGCAGACAAACGAGACTTGAACGACTCCCGCTTTATCTAAACACAAACGCTGTGTGTGTGCAACTGCTCAAATCGGACACGACTCACTTTTCTATCAAATTTGAGACAGCTTCACGAGCAAGTTGCATACCTGCACCTGCAGAGTCTATTTGCATTTCCCTTCATTTGGGAGAAAAAGAGACGCATTATCTGTAAATCAGACTGCGTGAACAACGACAAAGTCTGCTTCAGGTGTTTCTTGTTCCTGCAGTGACACCCAACTACCCAATGAACATTGTGACAATAAGTCACGTTTGTGAAGCTGACCAGCAGACTTTTAGGTGCATGAATCAGACAAGTGCAAACAACTGCGCGGACAACTTGTCAGGAGATCAAATGTCAATAAGTGCACATGAAAAATTACAGAGCAAACACTGTGGCCAGTTCAAATTTGCTCTTCAACTTTCCTCCTTCAAAATCCCGAACAAGCAAGCAAGAACGTATTTTCTGTTGGATGCTTATGTACATGTGCAGTGCGACGTATGATCACGAATTTGTACACTTGTCACTGCAGAGCCATGATTTGCAAAACGTACGAACACGGCTGTTTTACAGTTCAGAAACAGAATAGCGATGGGAGCTGCAGCCCTGTCGCGAGCGCTGCGACTGACTTGCAGCTGCAGAAGAAGCAGGAGGCGACGGTCCTGCCGTCCACGCGGGTCAGTTCGTCTCGTAGGTCGTGAGTAGAGCGGCGTCGACCGGCTCCATGCAGGAAGGGCATGTGAAGGAACGCATGAGCCAGTCATCGATACAGTCTTTGTGGTAGGTGTGCATACAGGGCAGGAAACGAAGCCGATCTCCCATCATGAACTCCAACATGCAAATGACACACCTGAAACAAAAAGACGTAAACACTGGTTGATGGTCGCGGTAGCGGCCATCTAGGTCCCGCTGTTGGCTTAAAAACCCTTAGCATTCATGTGTGCGTCTGTCCACACTTTGGAATGTAACCTCCCACCCCCCC
>JAAUXT010112970.1_pt1 | contig 29143 bp, 34 predicted proteins | sample 7278171 | NCBI WGS metagenome assembly JAAUXT01 (sample SAMN14350112, study PRJNA611818) | marine sediment metagenome | isolation source: surface marine sediment (1.8m) | place: French Polynesia: Moorea | collected 2018-08
GTTACATCCCAAAGTGTGAACAGACGCACACATGAATGCTAAGCCAACAGCGGGACCTAGATGGCCGCTACCGCGACCATCAACAACACAAGACACGCAGTAAACGTCGAATGGCGAACAGAAAAGTTGTTGAGTGCGACAAATAGGAAGAAGAGCATTCGTGTGCAAAGAACCGCGAGGCATTTCTTCTCGAAATGTTGGTTACCCAAGGCAAACATGGAAAATTTCACGACACTGATTGCGAACGGCCAGGATGCGTGGCATGCCTCTTCTGCTTCGTGACTTGGCGAGTTCTGCCACTCGAATCATGCAAAGGATTTTCTCTTTTTGATTTCTTCTGTGCTTCTTCGCAGGCTTGCATTGTCATACATTTGAGCTGCGTCTATGTTTGAGCATCACAAGCCAAATGATGCTTGTCGTGCTGGACTGCACGCTTTGCAATGCCGAAAACATCTTTATTGGGTCTGGTGTGAGTGGAGGTGGAGTTTGGAAAAAAAACCCAGTTGAAATTCTATTGTGAGCAAGAAATTCCCAAGTCAGTTTCGCTTGGAAGTTTGCCCCACAATTAAACTTGACGAAGGAAACAAGTTTGTGTGTCGCAAACATATGTTGGCTCCCCAGCTTTGAGGTAAAGACGCTCATGAAACTATGTTGACTTTTTGAGGGGATGTTCCGGGCTGTTAATTCGGTGCAAGCAGTTCCAATGCATGTGAGATCAAGAGATGTTCAAGAAAATGCAGTTTGCATGACATACTCTATCACACAATCTCCTGTGTTCAGGTGGGTGAAGAATTTGGATATTCCACGAGTCTACCTCAGGTGTGTGGGTCGTTAGACCAATGCCAAACGCTGACAGACAAAAACTCTCAGCAGCTGGGGTCTTGAATCGGCGGATGCGCTCTCTGCAGTTGAAAAAGCATTGAGTGAGATCATCGTTGGTGGTACGTGAACAACTTTGCGCAAACATGCACAGGTTTTTCACAGCCTTTGACACGTTTTATTGAGGTGTGGTCTCACCAGCTGTTTGGGGATGCATTGGCTCTGTATATTATTGTTTCAATTGTCTTCTTGGTTTTTTCCCAGTCGACAGAGTTCGACGCTGGACGGTGTCGGTGGACGGGACAGAGGCGTACGTCGGCTCCGCGGTGCAGCTCGAGCAAGACGGGAAGGTAGAAGTGGCAGCGCCACCCGGCACCAGCCCCGGGTCAGCCGTCGTGGTCACTGTCACCGCCGAGAAAACCGACGGCTCCACCGTGTATCCGCTGCTGGAAGAAAGGGTCGTGTTGAGTGAGTGCACAGAAAGACAAGCATGGCAGATTGCAGCTTTGAGACAAAGCAATTTTCGTCTCAGAAACCCTTCGCAGCAGAGAAAGTAGTTTGAGAAAATTCGTTTGAAACCAAAGAAGTCACGCATTCGCTGCTTGTGAAGTGAAGTCCGCAGAGATGCAGAGGCAAAACATCTATGAACAGCACGATGTGGCACAGAAGATGTCAGGGTCGCTGTTTGGTTTGCAGAACCTCTTCCCGTGCGAAACTTGACGGCCTGGGCCCCTGAAGAGTCCAACGACAGGGCTGGGACCATAACACTGCAATGGAAGTCTCCAGATGCCAGCTCAAAACAGGGTAATACTCGTATTTACACGCTCACAGATTTTTAGTCAATTTGACTTCGGCCCTGGTTGCAATATGGTGCATCATCGAGGTGTTTTGAGCAGATGAGGTAGGTATTGAGGGTTACGAGAGACCAGTGAGCCCAAGAGTCGTGTCTCCACGCAGAAAATGGTTTTCAGGTGATTTGAGGTGGGTTGCGCGATTTGGGCTCAAATGAGCCAAATTGGTGCGAGCCAAATCAAAGCACCAATAGGCAGCACCTTCCAGAAGTATGTGTACAGCAGTTTCATGGTCAAGATGAGGATTGATTTGGGATCTTTGGGTTCATTTTGTTTTGGGTATATTGCACAAGGAAGGAATTTGTCAAATTTGAATTTTTGGGTGTCTGAGGTTGAAAAGGTCAATTATGGAAGTGTGGAAAAAAGGGGGTGGGAATGTAGAAATGTCTCTATATCACGGAAGACACAAATATTTGACGAAGTATCTTGATGAAATGTAGTTTATTGTTTATTTGTTTGATAGTTAGCTTTTGATTTTTGCTTTTTGAAAATTTTTATATGGTTTTAGGTGGTGATAATGTTTGGGTTAAAAAATCATTTTTCATAGAAAATTTAAAAATGGACACTGGGCAATTCTTTTGGTTGATATATGGATATTATTGTGAAACAATATGTGAAAGTTCCATTTGGTCAATTTGTTCCATTTGGGTGTGTGCTAAATAAGTTCCCATGTTGTGAATATTGAGTGAAAAAAGTAAGAAATTTGATAAAAAAAAAAAGCAACCCAAATCAGAGTGAGCCAAATCAGAGTGAGCCAAATCAGAGCAAGCCAAATCAGAGCAAGCCAAATCAAAATCAGAGCAAGCCAAATCAGAGCAAGCCAATTCAAGCCAACCGAAATTTCCTCAAATCACCGAGAGCTCCATGGATCTATTTTTGTTCACCCTCACACATGTATGTTTTCAGTATTGGAACCATCCGCAATGTTTGACTCTTTCGCCAAATTCTGGATCACCCTCGTCACGTCCGTTCGTCGTGTGTGTCCGACGCATGTTGTTTGTGTTTCACTTGGCTCCACACGCGAATGAACCTCCAAAAAACGAGTCTGCACGAGTCTGCTGTCTTGAGCGGGGGAGAGGGATTTTGTTTGTTTTCTTTTCATCGTGACCTGGCATCGGACGCCCTGTTACTCGTGAGTCACGGCAGACTGTACCCATCCATAAAGAACACGAATTATGACTATTTTCCAGATCATTACCTCGTCAGATACAGAAGCATCACATCAATGGAATGGTCTGGCCACACCAACACTTACAGCACGACAGTGACTTTGACCGATCTGACTCCAGGGGAAACGTACAGAATCCAAGTGCTTGCTGTCAGTGACGACACAGCAAGTACTCCACAAGAAATTGAAGACACATTGCGTGAGATTTTTTGCTCAGAGCCACATCACAATTTATACAAAGAACAGTTGAGCTTCCAATCCCTTGGTCAGGGCGCACCGCCTCGAAGTTTGTTCAATCTTTTCAGCACCGGGTCATGTGACGAATGCCCAGGCAAGGAGCTCAAGCGCAGCGCACGGAAGGGGCCTCCAGGTGCGCTGGACCAAGCCGCCCGGGGTCTACTCCCTCCTCGAAGTTCACGCCAAGACTGTAGACACTGGTAATTGCCTTTTTCAATGGAATTACTTTTTGCCCAGCATTTGTTGATCAATACTTTGCTGGGGAAAAAACAATGTCAGAAAACCGAATGTCGTCCTTGTCATTTTGGCTTCAGATTGACTGTGATTCTACAACTCTGCGGTCACAAAACCCCTCGTGTGTGTTTGCATTATGGTAGAAATGGGTTTTCACCTTACAGAAAGGGTCCTGTTCAATCACACAAATCCTTGCTCCACCAAGGCTCTCGAAAAGTCATTGTGTGATTTCACAGGAACTATTTTTGCCTGTCCTCGCGCCGTATGATCCAGAAAGTACACACGTTCTGTCGGAACGAAAACGGCTGGTTCTTATTCAGATGAAGAAGTTGGGAACGTGAACATTGCTGATAATGACGAAGAAGTAGAAATATTCGGTTTGCATCCTGCGCGGACGTACATCATACACGTGAGTTGGTTCACAGAGAACAGGACACCTGCACTCCCATCAAAGGGTTGAACTGTTCTCATGGATTTGATGAAACTATATATGTTTGTAAGAATGCGTCTCCAATTTCCAATTGTGTGTGATTACTCGCCTTTCCCCATGCAGATTTGTGCAAGAACAAGAAACTGGAAGAAGGGGCTCATAGTTGACGTTGCTGCTTCTACAGGTTCTGATTTGTTTGTTTGTTGACCACCCACGGGAAAGGGATTGTGTGCCCTTCGTTCAAAGTGGGTTTCGTTTCTGGCCCCAACATTCTTCAGGACACTTTGGTCGGTACCAGTCTTGCTGCATCACTGCCTCCAACGATTGCATCAGATGCGTCCAACTGCAGGCCAACCTGGTTTCGTGAGCGAAGTTAATTCGAGAAATCTGTTCATGTTGGTTGCCTTTTTGCAGCGCCTCAAATCGAGTCGACTTTGGAACTGAAGGAACCGCCAACAAAGACCTCAGTCACTATTGTGTTCAGCGAAACCACCACAAGTTTTGACTTCTACAACATTCTGCTGTTCACAATTTCAGCTGGTAGGTCTGATACTCGTATTGACCACAGATGTTCAACTGCCGTTTTCAACTTGGCTCTTGTATGTTTGTGAGGACGTGGAGATCCTTTCTTCAGAGGAACCTCAGGAAGATGTACGCAAGAAGAAGACGGATCCTTTGAGGGAAGTCACGTTTGGAAATCTCAAGTCAGGGACTGAACACACGGTCAAGCTGTACGTGGTTGTGGACAAATACGCCGGGGCGAACGCTTCCGCCAGCCTGCCGCACACGCTGATGTTCAAGACCGGTCAGGCTTGCAATATTGTTGTTTTGTTGTTGTCTTTGGCTTGTCCTCTGCAAGCCAAAGCTTGTTGAATGTGTTTTGGACAAGGGTTCGACAGAAAAATCGGGCACATGCAGTCCAAGGAGGTCCCTGTTGCTTTTGGGGAAATTCGCAAAGCATTGGCCCTGTATGAAGGTTGCAGGAAAAGTCGAATTTTCCGAGGTGTTTTGTTGTTCTTTTTTGTTGGAAAATGGCACTTTTTCTGTGCAAACTTGGAGAAATGAATTCAAAGCACTTCAGAGCGAAATGTTGGCGTGCAAACGTTTTTTGGTCTCAATGTTCTGTCTCTTGTGTGTGCTTTCTTGTGAGTACAGTCCGCGGGACGGAGGTTCTGGCAATTTCTGGTATTTCGGTGAATCTGCATGACACGTACGAAAGCAATAATAAAATCGTTTCAATTTGCAGCGGGTGTCGCGCCGTCGACGCAGGAGGATGTCTGCGTAGCCCGCGCCGCGTTGTACGGCTCGGGAGCCGCTCTCGCCGTGTGCCTCATCACAATCGTGGCTCTTGCCATTCTCTTCGTGCGCGCACGAAAGCGCACCAAGCAACCAGAAAATTCTGCGAATTTGGGAGAGGTCAACACAACAGCTGCACCCAGGTGAGGCTTTTGATTCATGTTTGTGATACACATCTTTTTGAAGACCGATGACAAAGTACTTCGCCAGGATGAGCAAGCAAGGTTGCGTGTTTTGTTGTTTTGCGTTCTGTTACGGACAGAAAGAGCTCCATCTCAAGACTGTTTTTCAATGCTGTTTTTTGCCGACTTTGCGTCCAGTTCCGGAATTGAAATCAAAAGTAACAAACTGAACTTTTTCATCTTTCAGTCAGTCAAACGCAATGGTTGTTCTGCCACCTCCAGTGAGAAGGCACGATTCTGACTACTCAGACGTTGCGCAGTACGAGCGCGTGGGCCGAGTCAACTCTGACGGCTCTGGATACGAAAGACCAAGAAACAATCATGGACCGTACGAAGGGTACCTGAAGCACAGGGACGAGCACGCGTACGAACATCCGGTGTGAATGTCTCGCGACTTGCCTGGAAGAGTTCGTCAAAATAGAATTTGCGCAACGCCTGTTCATGAAACAGGTGCGCCCGTCCATTTCACAGGGTATTGTGGACTGTGCCGTTGGCCAAAATGGACTATTGGTTCTTTTTGGCCTGCAAAACATCATTCGGCAGTGGAGGTCCTCAAAACGGCACTTCCCCGATGAGGTGATTCGTACATCCATCTTGGAGTGCTGAGCACAGGGTAATTTGGTTCCAGAACGCTTGTGTTGTGTTTCTGGTCCTCGATAGCGTTCTGTTTGTTTTGATGTTGAATCATTTTGTCTATCTCATCTGTGTCAATAATTTCTTCTTCTTCAATCTTCTGTGTTTTGAAGCAACAGCGAACGAATGGAAAAATGAGATTCTCTGGTATCAGTACCTTCTCTTGGAAACCTGCATAAGGGAAAAATTGTAAAACTCAGATGCACGTCCATGAAAGAAAACGTGGGCAAGAAGAAAAAAGGGACTCATTTCAAGGCAGAGGGTCACTCACAAGGTATAAGACAGAAGACGAGAGACCAGAAAACTCCCGACAGCAGCCCGATGGGTCCATACCAGTAGTGCGATATTCGGAACAGAAAGAACACCTCGCTGTGGGAAAGTAATGAGTACAATGTACGTGAGAAAAGAAGCGTGTCTTTTGCTGAGAACTGCGGTGCACCGTGTGAACTCTCTTGCCTTTCCCCGGTGTTCTCTGGAAGAGAGTCGGTCACATTCAGAACGCTGGAGGTAAAGTTCGTCAATGCTGTTGGGGCGAGGGTGGAGTTGAGGAGGGTCACGTTGCCCATCAGGTTCGCGCAGGTGGAGATGGGCAGTGGCAGCGGCTGCGCCTGCACGGCGTGGATCTCTCCGCCAACAATCATCGTCACCACCAGGCAGGACGCCAGGAAGCAGCCCAACAACGAGCCCTGTCGAAGCGCACACAAGGCGAGAAGTGATCGCCGTTCACATTCTTGAAGTCCACAAATGACCTCTGTTCAGCGAGTGGGCAATCAAGCAACATTAAGGTGGAGTGTCTGAAATCCAACCTTCAAATTCAGGACGGGCAGAACTGCTCCGTTGCAGAAGAAAAGTCCGAGGGGGACGTACATGGCTTGTGTGAACATGATGACCATCTGGAAGATATGCACAAACAGGCACCTCCACATGAACTCAAACGGAGGCCATGTTGGCATGACACAGACAAAATATTAGTTCCGTTTTGGGAGAGGAAACAAAAGTTCTCTTGATACCTTGATCAAAGTTCCTTGTACATAAAGACACAAGAAACCAATTCCAGTGGAAAATAGTCCAAAAATTCCAACTGAAAAAAGAGAAACAACAATCAGCAGGTGTGAACACAAACACCGAGCTGCGAACGTGAAGGACGGACATTCATGAACGAGATTGCTCACCCACCCAGAATCTTGAGTGAAAGTGTTTTCTTCCTGTCACTCAAATGGTCCAGCTTCATGATGAGAAGGTCATCCCAGATAAAAGCGGCCATTGCAGTCAACTGAGAAGACAAGGTGCTGCAACAAAAGTTTGTCTGAGAAAAATGCTTCCAGGTAACAAAGACAAACGCAACGCGCACTCGGGCGGGCGGTGGTCAAATGATGTCGGTTGCAGAACACAGAGTTTACTCTCCAAAAGCCCGCGTGCTGTGATACCTGAGAGAGCTGCAGAATATTGCAGCGATAAATAAGCCTGGAATTCCTGGATAGTAGAGCATATCCATCACCAACTGAAGCAGCAGCTGCATGAAAAAAGACAGAGATGACAAAGTATGAGTCCGAGCTTCAAAAGGAAGTTGTATCATCTGTAGACATTTCTTCTGCGAAAAAAACAATTCTCACTTGGTTCACGTCACTAATTCGACCGCCAGCCAGGGGGTCACACCCTTCGATGGCGTAGTAGGAAAACATGACAACGCCACAGAGTGAGGACAGCGTCATAAAAAGCACACTTCCTGGCATCACTCCCAAAACACACCTGATCAAACAAAGGATACATGTTGTCTGTTCGAGGATTGTGTGTCAGTTATTCAGTGTTTTTCAAAGTTTGTACGAGGATCGTCTCAATTTAAAGCGATTCATGTGCAGGAAAAATTGACGAAAGGATGTGTTACCTCAAAGAAAACTTTATAAACAGAAGCCAATCATGCCAATACCATGCCAACATATGTGAACAAATGTAAATAACTTTGTCAACCATCCCAAAAAGAGGGTGTGGCATCGAAATAAATGCAACGAAACAGTCAATCATCACAATGTCAGTCAGAGTCACTGGAGCTGTTCTCTGCATCCTGTTCTGAGTCTGAAATCTCCACCATAAAATCTGGAACCACCAGTCCATCACCCTCGAAGTAGTCTCCTTGCACCTGCACACATTTTGCCCACCTTACAGGCAAATCCTTGATGGCTTCCTCAAACTTTTCAACTGGAATCTGTCTCATCACTTCTGTTGCGGCAGCTTGAACTTGCGCAATATTCCTGTACGCCACTCCTCTCATTTTTGCCTTGATCTCCGGAAATAAAAAGTAGTCTGAAGGCGCAAGGTCAGGGCTGTATGGTGGGTGGGGCACCATGTCCATCTTGTTCTCTCCCAGATGAGCCAATGTGATGGTGGCAGTATGAGGGGTGGCATTATCGTGATGCAAAAGAAAAGTCCTCCAGTCACCATTCATGACCCAGAGTTCTGGTCTCTTTCTCCGGATGCTTTCACGCAGTCTCCCAAGCAGAAGGCAGTACTCCTCTGATGTGATTGAATCTCCATGCCCTTTCCATTCTGCATGGATCAAACCATTGCAATCAAAGAATGCAGTGAGCATTGTTGACTGTCTGGTGCGAGATCTAAGAGCTTTCCTTGGCCACCGGGCATCCTTGGCAATCCATTGAGTATCCTTTATTTTGGTGTCTGGATCAAAGGTGTGAAAAGAACTCTCATGTCCTGTGACTATCCTCTGTAAAAAGAGCAGGCCCTCATGCTCAAACTGCTCCAAATTGAGCTGACACAACCTCACTCTGAAGGCTTTCTGTTCATCCGTGAGTATCCTCGGAATGAACTTTGCTGCAACATGTCTCAGATTCAAGTCTCTCCTCAAAATTCTTTGGACTGTCGCACGGGGTACTCCTGTGGTCACTGCAAGTTCCCTCACAGACTGGCGTCGATCTTGCTGCAGTTGTTGGTCAATTTTCTCAATGTGGAGCCGGCAACGCCCACTTCTTGGTCTTCCTGGCCATGCTTTATCTGCAGTTCCACTGTGGATGTCGCCTTCTCTGAAATGTTTGTGCCAAGCTCTCACCCTGGTCTTCCCCAAGGCTGAATCTCCGTACACCTCCCTCAGATTTCGCCAGCAGGCAATGGGCGTGGCACCCTGAGCACTCATGAACTTAATCACAGAACGTTGTTCCAGACACAGTTGTCTCGACATGTCGGCAAGGCAGAACAGCAAAAAAGTCAATAAGAACAACATCAAACCTCTGCAAAACTCCATGGAAAACTTCAACACACAGGCACAATTGTCGGATCGCCAAGACAAGCCGACCTCAATGGAAATAGGTCAAGATCGTGGGATCATGCTGTGACCATTGGCATGACTTGCTCATGGAATCAACTAGCCAGTGGCAGTTCCAGATGTTGCCAAAATTTGAAGAACATTGCACAAGGCCTTCACTCTCTAAACTGGATGAATCGCTTTAAATTGAGACGATCCTCGTACTTGTGCAGGTCAAGATTTTTCCTACTTGATAGCTGCTCTCTTCGTCGGCAAGGAACTGTAGCGCTGAACTGACGCCTGCATCAGACCGTACCCCATTGCCCACATCCAGGGTTGAAGGAGTATGACGGAGAAGAAGTCGAGTCGCTTGAATGGACTTGGCCTCATGCTGCAACAACAAAAGTCACCTGAGTATTGACAGATTCAGTGTTTATTGCCGTGAAGCAGTGCCATGCAGTGTGCGTGTCACCTGCATTGCTTGTCCTGCAGCTGAGATCTTCAGCAACTTACAAATCACTGAGATCAACTCGACCCCAGTCAATGTAGATCTTCCAGCCGTTGGTGAATCCTCCAACTCGAATGAATCCCTGTAAGCAAACCTTTGTCATGACAGTGCGGGCAATGGGCGTTACATGGAGAGAGATCCCGTGCTCACATCAACAAGAATGCTTGCAGATGAGGCGCGGACACAAGGTTGGTGAAGGGGCGTTGGTGTTGAGTTCCTAAGGGTGCAAGATGCTAATTCATTGGTGCCAAGGTTCGAAATGACCTGTGAACCAGTGCGGTACATGTCCATGCAGGATTTTTAGTGCAGTGCTGTGGCTCAATCAGGGTCCTTTACGGGTCATTCAAACAAGAAGAACGTTGAGTCAGACACGAGCAAACACGAGTGGGTGTCCTTGCAAGGACCCCAAGGGTCCTCTTGAGTCTGACCAGGGACTGCCTTATTGATGCTTTTCCACCAGAAATGAGACGAGTTTTTACCATAATTGTGACGATGAGCAATCCTGCGAGCATGATGAAGGCTTGAAACACATCAGTGAAAACAACTCCTTTGATTCCTCCCTGAAAGATTCGGACAGTTTCAAAATCGTAGCGTTGCATCGATGTTGCAAGTAACCATTTGTCTTTCACCAACAGTCTCAGAGACTCAAATACTTACGATTGAAGTGTAGAATGTGCTACACAAACCAACAATCAGCAGAGATGCCCAAGTTGGGAAACCTCCAACTGCATGCAAGACAAACACCCATGTAGGAAGGAAGCGACCCATGCAGAATCTGCACATTTGGTTTGTTTTGTTGTCAAACCAAACGTATTTTGTTTCGAAAAGTTCACTTGCAGAATGTTCTTGACTAGGGATACTCACAAGCTTCAAGCAGAGTGGATGGTGCGTAGAGAACGACACCGCAAACCATAATCTACAAAACGTCAGAAGCTGAAAATGACTTGAGCACCCCGACTGACTTGGTGGTTGGTCTGTTCAGTGGTGGCTCAGAATCTCTGAGGCCGGATTTTTCTGGACTCTTGGCAAACTCTTAGACTCTTGACACATTGGAACACGCGATGAACTCACGACGGAAAGTAGCTGCAGCACCATTCCCACCAGAGACGCAACGTGAGATCTGTAGCGCATCCTCAGGTACTGAAACGTGACATGGTTCCTTGTTGTTCCTTCTCAATTCATGGATGCGTTATTGTTATGAAAACTGCGTCCCTGCACTGCGTGTGTGCTTCTGCTTTGTGCTCACCTGGTTGGCTGATGTCAGTCTCAACGGGTACAACAGAGGAACCCATGTAGTAACAGCCATCAAATTTCCTGCATGCAATGTGTGAAACAAGTATCAGCGTCTGCAGGCATGTTGCAGGTGAGAAAAGACACCAAAAACTGCTCACCAACACATTTTTTTTCAATTCAGGCCAAGACGGTGGTTTCAAATTGTTGGTGTGTCCAATTGAGGCACTGGCCCCTTTCAACGCACCTGTGAAGAAACACACGATGAAGAGCATGATCTCGACACCGTAGTAATACGCTTCGGCGCCCACACCGATCATCATGATGGCCGAGACGTAGGTGACGCAGAGAGAGATGATGACAGGGATCAGCTGAAGTTGCCTGTCGCCCTGCAGGTACCCCTCTGGGAGACACATACCGTGATTAACTTGCCTGAATCTTGTTCGTAAACATAGAACAAGTGACGATGGGCTTCATGTTGCTTCAACTGAGAGCAGTTACAGAACGAAATTGGACCCAACATGTGGACGTGACCCACTCAACCCGTGGACCCCGTTCCTCGTGTGCGGAATTGATTGCTCCTGTTGATTATTTCTTTGGTTTCCTTGCACAACTACCGGGGTGCAACTCCACATTGATCTGAGCATGAAGAAGGTGTGACACCTTCGTCTGCCACTGAGTTCCAAAATCGTTCTCTCTGCTCGCTTTCAAGAACAGGTGCTTCAGACCAATTTTGAAGTTACCTTTTACCTTTGTGTGGATGTTTTGCATGAACAGGTGTCCACAAGTTCCCATTTTGTTCTTGTATCTTCCTGTTTACACCACACAAACAAATTTGTATATTTCCGTACAAGCAATGACTGACCCAGTTTGCTTCTGCAGAAGATTTTGCGTAAGATTTGTCAAGGTTGGAACTGGTTTCCCCCCACAAAAGTTTGCTCTTTACCTCAATCCTGGTAAAAAAACAACACAGGACTCCACAACAGAAAAAAGATCCAGTTCACAAATTACAAAACGATATTACAAAACGATGAAGCGACAATGATGTGCAACACAACGTTCTTCTTGATTGTTGGTTCACATTGTTGTGTGCGATTGTGAAATTTTCATTCCTTCTTGACCACATTCATATCAAACAGCCTTTGGAAATGTCTTCATTCTCGACTGTGACTTCTACAAATGTTCCAGGAAGGGAAGCCTCTCTTGAGGTCAGGATGTACCTGGGGTCTGCTGCGCGGCTCCTGGTCGAGCATACCAAGCTCCGATGGCGACGGAGATGAGAACAGACGCGGCGAAGACAACGTAGTCCACGACGTGAAGCTCCGCGCCCATCCTGTTGTTTCGTTCGTCTCAAAATGAAACCTTCGTCTTCGATGAAAAAGCGTCCTTTGCACACAGGATTGACACTGAAGGAACCAAGTTTCTTTCCTTTCCTTGACGCAAGGGTGAAAATTTGTCAATTCTTGAATCTCCCAACAATCATGTCCTTTTGATATCAACTTGAAATACGACAGCGGCAGCTAGTAAAGTTGTTCTTGTTGAGTACGGTGCAGGTAAACACTAGTTGATAAGGGAAGGACCACAGGCTTAAACAAAAGCATTCTGCGGCCTATCTCCGCGTACTTTAGCTTCTTGGCCTGTTATGTGATGTCGATTATCACAACAACATTTGGTGTTCGAAATTTGCGTTCAGTTCGTGCTCGCGCGTTCTTGAACTGACTCGAAAAGCGCGCGACAGTCTTGAGTGTTTTCAAAAATTTGGAAAGCCAAATTATGAAGTGAATGTTGTTCATTCAGGTTGTACCTGCTGATGACCTCGCAATGGCAATGTTTCTCGGTCAGATTTGCAAAATTTTCGAACTCGAAGACAAAGATAACCTCAAAAGGAACTCCAAATGCTGGGTCTGCGTTCGTGCCTTTTCCGCGCGGTAACGATGCACAAAATTCAGCGTACCTTGCTGTGTACGTCTCACTCACGCTCAGTTTCCACAAATTGTATTTTCTCCTTGGTTTACAGATTTCAAGAAAGGGAAATTGAGCCAAATGGAAGACACATCCACATTCACTCTCGTCCGCTGGTATCTTGATATCGTCCGGCAAGTGCTACTTATTTGGGCTCAGCCGTTGCCGCTGTGGCAACTGATACAGCCATTTCTGATAGAAGGGGTCGTCGCTTTGTTTCCAATTGTGGTTCAGCTCCATTTCAGGCAGCATTTTTTCCACTTCTTTGGCGTCCGTGTCGGAGTGTGGGACCTTTTGTGTGGCACAGCAGAGGCGAATCGACGGGAAGATGAGGTTTTCGGGAATCAAGACTTTTTCACGTAAACCTGAAACGTAAAGACACATGTTCGTGTCAGAGAAGGTGGAGACAGTGGAGAAACAGACCGACCGATTGTCCATTCGATGCAAGTCAGAGACACCGCGGACGCCAGAGAGCCCCGCTCACCGGGAATGAAGGAGAAAATTAGGGCGAGCACGCAGCCGCAGCACAGGCCCAGGAAGCCGAAATAGTAATGGCTGATTCTGTACAGGGGGAACACATCACTGCAAAGAAGGAATTGAAAACACGAAATAAATATGAAATCTTCGTGATGCCCTCAACCTGTGTCTGAAATGTTCAGGAGCCGTTGTTCAAGTGCAAAATGGCGAACCTGTCACTCTTGGGAGCAGGTGGGGGACTCATTGGCTTGTGCTGGTAACCCGTGTCGTTGTTGGTGTGAAGCAACATTCCGTCAGGCACAAGTGTTGTGGTGCGAAAGCCGAACTCAGAACAGTTGGCAATTGGAAGGGGCAGCGGTCTGTTCTGAAGCCCGTGCTTCTCTCCCCCGATCAGCATCCACATCGTCAGCGCCGTCCCGATGGCGCCGGCCAACAACGCTCCCTGTTCGCGGCACCGCATGGTCATTCATTTTTTTGCACAGTACTGATGATGAAGACATCAAAGAGCAAGCAAAGAACACGGGGAAAGCAAGTTCATCCCTGTGACACTGTGACAAATCTGGTTTGTACCCTGAGGTGGAGTTTGGGGAGGCCGGCGCCACCGATGAACAGAACGCCGAGCGGGACGAACATGGCCTGAGTCAACATGATCACGAGCTGCAAGAAGAGCAAACAAGCGCTCGTACATTTCTTGAACCAACGAAGACGCACCGTCCGCACAAACTTTGTACCCAATTAACAAATCACCTTGATCAATGTTCCTTCAACATGCATGCAGACGAATCCAATACCAGTAGCACAGAGACCAAAGACGCAAACTGAAAAGTGAACAGAACCGAAAAAGCACCTTGAAGGTTGCTATTGAAGTTTCTGCTCTGGAAAGGAGAGGAGTCCAAAAGTTTTGACTTCGAAACGTCTTTGTGCACTTGGGTGCTTGTTGCCCCAGTCGACTTTTGCTTTGATCTGATTGGTCATTTCCTTGTTTGACCTGTACAGTGGTCACACAGCCTGGTTCTGCTCGACACAACGGAAATTGCTCCAATGGCACCGCAGTGCAAGCAAACCGTCGGACGAAACGCTTGAACTCAGCAACACGTAATTACCCATCACTTTGAGAAGAATCGTTTTTCTCCTCTCGCTCCAGTGAGAGAATTTTAATCGAAGCAGATCGTCCCAGAGAAGCGCTGCCATTGCAGTGAGTTGGGAGGACAGGGTGCTGCAACATGAAGAGGTTCGTGGACACCATCAAACATGCTGGGCGTTTGTCTTGTGCCTGAAGATGAAGAACATTTACAACAATTTCCTGTACCTGAGAGAGCTACAGAAAACCGCAGCGATGAAGAGGCCAGGAACTCCAGGATAGTTCAGTATGTCCATCACGAGTTGCAGGAGAAGCTGGACAAGACAAATAAGTCGCGCGAAAGTTGCAAAATACGAATAAAAACAACTGAGAAGCCCAGATTGGGACAAGGCATTTTGAATTCGTGCCAGGGGCTTGAGCAGAAGTCGAGACATACGAAATCTGAATTGTTTCGCCTTCTCTGGAGGTTCAATCGCCTCATCTGCCCACGGGTGTATGACCGACCGAACTCAGAAGGGCTCCGTGGGTGCTGACAGGATGACGCGGTTCACTTCTTACCTGATTGACGTCGTTGATTCTGCCTCCGACCATTGGATCGCAGCCCTGCATCGCGTAGTAGGAAAACATGGCGAGTCCGGCGAGAGACGCCAAGCCCGTGAAGGCCACGTTTCCGGGCATGATTCCGATCACAGACCTGTGCAGGCAAGTCAAATTTTGATGGTGTGTGCAAGGACATAGAAAGACCAGCGAAAGATTGCACTCAGGAAAGGGGATCCAGACAATGAACCTGGACAAGGTGACAGAGGGCCACTGATTGTCGTTCAGAAGCAGTCTGGATGCTCAAGATGAGCCTGGGTCGGTTTCCGTAATTGTCTTTGGTGCTTCTCAAGTCAAGAGCTCACCAAATCTGGTGAAATCTGCCAATTTCGGAAGGAACCATGCACAAGAATAAATTGTGAACACTTCTCCGGAGAGGGTGTCAACAATCACAGACTCGCAAGCTTCGAATGAAATGGAAGTTCTTGACTCGTTTCCTTCAGAAAATCGAAAAGAAACGGACAGAAAACCAGGAAGCAAGATGTGAGACGCTTGCTCGGGCAAACGAAAGCTGGACAAACTTGGGAAAAACAGCATTTTTAGACAGATTCGGTTGTTTTATTTGTTGAGCTGTGGTACGCAAAATCTCTGATTGTAAAAGTTCAGGATGTTTCTTGCTCAGTTTGAGCATTCCGAATTCGACTTTCCGCAAAACTCGGTGGTTTGGAGTCACGAAAGAAACTGTTCGACTGTACACACCCAATGGCGTTTTTCTTTGACGGCAGTGAAGAATATCTTTGCACAGCTGCTTGAGATAATCCCAGTATTGTGGACCACATAATGGCTGAAAATGGAAGCACCGACCAGAACTCCAGTCGCCTGAGCGGGTTCGGTGTGAAGCTGGAAAATATTGAAGTCCCAGCTGTCAATCGAAAAAAAAAGTCGACAGAGAGCCGTGCTTGCTTGGAAACTCTCAAAGCTCATTTCCGATTGAGGTCATGAAGGACCCAAACATGGGGAGCAGAGGCAAACTTTAACTTCGAAAATTAGAGCGAGCACGGTCAGGTGAAATTTCTGAAAGCAGCATTGGTTCTGATTCACCTTCAGCGACTCCCATGCCTGGGTCTGACAAGAAAAGTGGTGCTTTGGTTTCAGAACGGTTCTCAGACACCAGGACAAAAATCACGTGCGTGGCCAATTTTGCTGTTGTTGAAAGAAAGACTGCAAATTCAGTGGTTTTCCTCACAATTCCTTCGCAGACAGCTGGACTCGGCCCCATTCCTCGTACACAGCCCAGCCCTTGCGGATTCCTCCGACTTTGATGAATCCCTGAAAAAGTGTATCAGGGTTTTGAAAATGACATGATGACAAGGATTTTCGGAGAAGTTTGCTTTGACATCCTAACATGTGAGTCAACGCAGAACAGTTCATCATCCCACAAACCCTTCCACACAAACACACACACTCAAACACACACACACCACACACACGCACACACACATACACACACACATAATTTCTGTTGTTGCCTTCTGGTCTTGGTTTTATTTTCCTTTCCGCCTGCATTTTTGGAGGCTGCTTGGCTTTCGGACAACCTTTGGCAGTGCAGGTTGGGTCGGTGACCATATCCTGGCTGATCCAACACAATTGAACTGTTTGCTCCAGAACTTTATTGTTGGTTCTGATTCACCTGAATGGTCACTACCAGCAGCCCAGCCAGCATCACAAAAGCCTGGAAGACATCTGTGAAAATTACTCCTTTCATACCACCCTGAAAGAAGACGAAACATTTCAAGTTCAGGCCACAAGCACTGAAGTACTCGTAATTCAGGTTGATCGACCCATGTGTTGAAAAGAGGTTGCGCTCTGAGCACCAAACCTGAGACTTACTATGGACGTGTAAAATGTGCTGCATATCCCCACAATCAGCAATGATGCCCATGTCGGGAAGCCTCCAACTGAAGTACAGAGAACACGATGAGGAACAAATCATCAACCTCCCAACTCACTGTGAAGACCTCCCGCGTTTGAGTCAGAGCAAAAAGAACAGGAGATCGTGTCATATTGAAAAGAATCTTGCACTTACACGCTTCAAACATAGTGGAAGGAGCTTACAAGGCAATACCACAGACCATCACCTGAAATTGGTGTCGTACACTGAAGCATGGTTTGTCGGCTGAGTTGCCTCATCGAACTCAACGAAGCCAAACAAATTTTAAGGGACTGTATAAAAATGCCATGGAAAGCAAAATTGTTCTCGCCAAGCAGCCAAATGACACTTTGACACCAGTGCCAACTCATACAACATTGGAAGCCGCATTTTTGAGTCAACAGATGGCGATATACCTCCTTCCGTACGTGAAAATGTGACAATACTGATCAGAGCCTGCATAGTGGCCATGCAGCCAACTGCAAAACAATGCACTGCGCATGCATGAATCGCAAAGTCGAAACAACATGCTCGCACGTACCACCATCGCGATCTGCAGCACCATGCCTATCACCGAGGCGACGTTTGTCCGGTATCTCAAGAACAGGTACTGAAGCAAAAGTGTCAATATGAGGTTGCGGCTACCTCACGAGTCAGGCAAAAACTGTTCAGGGCTTCCACAAGAAGACAGGAATGTTACACACTCGCGTGCACTCCCGTGCTTTCCGCACTGCGTGAACGATGGACCAGACGAAGAACACGATTTCACTCTGGACGAGCAGAACTGGACTCTGGCTCACCTGATCACTGGAGGTCAGCTTCAGGGGATAGATCAGGGGAACCCAGACAACCGCTGCGATGATGGCGCCTCCCAGCTACATTTACATAACAACAACAATTGACTGGTTCATCAGAATAAATTTTTCTCGCGTGACACGGGTCTGTACATTTGTTGACAAATTCTGTATTCTAGCCAGTGAAGATTGCATTAGTTTCCTTGGAGTTGAGAGCAGAAAACCAGCCAGGGACAACCAAACATTGCTTGTCAACGAATGAAGCTTGAGACATGTTCAGGGAGTACAGGAGAACAGGAAGGTTCAAGCGTGCGATTGGGTACGATAAACCTCCAGACAACGATAGAGGTAGACAAATGCAGACGTACCTGTGCAAAAACAAAGAACATGATCTCCACGCCGAAGTAATAAACTTCAGCACCAATTCCAATCATTGTAATGGCCGAGACATAGGTGACGCAGAGAGAGATGATGACGGGAATCAGATGGAGCTGCCTGTCTCCCTGCAGGTACCCCTCTGCAATGTTGCAATATTGAGTCGCAAACCAACAAAACAAACACGAGACATAAAAAACGGGTTGGTCCTACCCCCCCCCCCCCCAAACACACACACGTTTTGGCAGAACTGATCTCCAGGTCAGTGGGACTTGGGCTTGCCAGTTTTTGGGTGACCCTGTCCCACTGTGGACAGAATGTCGGTTGGTCCTACCCAAGCACCAGCCTCAAAAATATCAAAAGCGTGCGGTCGCGCTCTACCTTGTTTGTCTGACAACAACGCGTGTTTTACCTGCCGTTTGGCCTCCTCCTTTTGGTCGAGCATACCAAGCTCCGATGGCGACGGAGATGAGAACAGACGCGGCGAAGACAACGTAGTCCACGACGTGAAGCTTCGCGCCCATAACTGTCGGTGAACTGGCTTGCTGTTCTTGTCTGTGGGCTTGCAGAGATCCAACTCACGCAGTTGAGGAGACTGTCTTGAAGCGACTAGAAAGTTCAGAAAAAGTACCTTTTTGACAGCAGTGAAATGTCTCAAGCACCAGTTGGCAGACATCACTTTGCTGTCAAAACCTGTAAACGTCATTTCAGACAATTAAGTCCCGGTTCATTTTGTAGCTCTCTTGCAACAACCCATGATAATCTGAAGTTTATTTTGCGGTTCATGAAAACAAGTTTGAGGTCGAAAAGTGGCTTCATTACAATCAACCGTGTGAAACAGACGTTTCAAATGACACTCCAAAAAACATCTCAAAACAGCAGAAGGTTTGCACCTTCTCAAACAGACGTCTGTTTTGACGCACACAAAAGTCAAACATGGAACAGAAACAGGCAGGCAGGATTCACATGAAAACTCTTGACATCCAAAAAAAGATTCTGTCTGGTTGCGCCGACCCGTCACTCAACCTGGCGTGATTGTTCTGTGTGGAGTCATCCTTGGGCCCTCACGAACAAATGTCAACTTTCTCAAAAAAAAACAACAAAAAACAAAACAAAACAAAACAAACAAAACCAAATAATTTTCATCGGCGACTGACTAACAACAAGTTTATTGTACGCAATCGCACAGTTGAATCGATTGGATTTGGCTGTCGGATCTTGCGTGGATACGGTGGCAGGCTGATTTGAAGACAGCCACAACAGCGTCAGAGATCCAGTGCACTCGCTGCCCTTGAGAAAGCCCCAGCTGAGTATCTCTGTTGCATTGAATTGAGTCCCTTTTGATGAGCGATAGAAAGAAGCCAGGAGGAACCGACGAGGGAACCTGTGGAGAATCTAAGTATCTGAAGCCTGAGCCCAGCTGCTTGTACACGACGCTGTATGTTGGGTCCAAACTGCACAATTTTGACAGAAACCTATGGCAGACCTGTGCACCCACACAAGATTCTGCAGCCAAATCCTGTCGATTCAAAGTGTACGACCGACACACAGCAAGCGAGGCTTGTTTCGAAAAGAATGAACGTCTCAGCCGCCTTTGCCAAGTCATGACACATGACCACGCATGAAAGTCGATACTTTGACTGACAACGGTATCGCTTTCTTGCAAAGCAATTTGTCTCATTATCAGAGCATCACTGCCGCGGTTCTTTCAGGATTCTCATTGAACCATGTCTAGTTCGCATGCATGGAATGAGAGTGCCACGGTTGTGAGTGAGAGTGTTGTTTCAAATGTATGACAAGCTCAGATGTTTTCTCTTCGGCTGGACAGGTCTCACTGTTTCTAGCCCCTCCACAGTTCTCAAAGCGCACATCAAGCAGAATGCTTAGAGTCTAATTAAACACAAGAAAATCTGTGTGCGAAGAAACTCAGACTTTTCGGGTTCTGGTTTTCCTTGATACAAACAAACAAAACTAGAATACACAGAGACATGCTGCATGCAGTGCGAGTATTGTAGTTTTTATTGAGAATACTTTCAAAGGTACCTACTCGCATGAAAGAAACTCAACGATGATCCCAGTCCTTCCACGGGTTCTTTTGAATGTGAAGCTTGTCCTCTTGTCCGTCAGACGTTGGAAGTGTGCGCTGTTCTATTTCACATCCACAGCTATATCCTCAGCACACCAAGAATTAATGTTAATGTACTCTCAAGTTCTAACTTTACGTGGATCAAACAGCCATAAATATTTGAAGGCTACAGGCCTCACTAAAGCCTTGCTGAGAAAGCACAGTGGCGGAAGGTGAAGTTTGAATGATATGCGGCATTGAACCTGTCATGCTTTTCTGTGACATATTCAGAAGAGGTGGAAACCATTTGTAAGCCGAAGCTTTTTGCTCTTGCAAAGGAGAGTGGGTGCAGACAAAAAATGCCGATAAACTCTTGCAGTTGCAAAAATTTTCCTCTGCAGTTCTGTTTTTGGATACGTTGTGTCAACGAGAATGAGGACTGCAAATCCAACCTCACATTTCTTTTTCTGTGCATGTCTCTGTGCATGGCTGTTGGTCGAGGCAAAGTGTAATGTTTTGCACCACAAAAGTATTTGCGCACTCTTTGCACTGTTTTTTTTTCTGTCCTCCTTTGTTCAAAATCACAACGACGACACAAAAGTGAAACGCCTTTCTTGTGACTGACAGCAGGGCTCCGTTCTCTCTGCTCGTAGATGGAGTTCGATTTGCACATAATCTGCAGGGAGATTTGCAGATCAGGTGCACCATCTGATCAAACACTCCTGCGCGAGTCGATCCTACGTGAAGTGGATCGGAGACAAACTTTGTGACACTGCCTCCATCAAGCGGCGCCGCGCCCACCCAGCCATTCCCGGGGGAGAGTAGGTTTCGTCAGCTCAAGACACTGAAAACTTGCGTTGCGCACGAAAGTCGGCTGATTTACATCTTTTCCCAACAGCGCGGGCGCCTAGGAGTAGAGAATTTGTTCGTAAATTCACTTAGTGCGGTGTTTGCCAAACAGGGCATACGACTTCTGTGAAACCAAACGAGAGAGGTGCGCAAGGAGTATGTTGGTGGTCAGGTTTCCAAACTCGTGCTCTTGATGCGTCCATTTTAAACAAACAAAACCTTTGTGCTGTGTTCAGCAAAACCATCACCACCTTCTTTTTGAAGCCTGTCCGTGCCATCGAAGTCAAAACCTCAAAACCACACACACACACACACACACACACACACACACACACACAAAGACACTTTCATATTTTTTGGGCCAAAGACCGGAATGATCCTGGGGGGTTCTTTCAAAACTTCAAAACTGTTTCTGGAAGTTCTGCTTGTTTGCGCTAATCAGAAATGTGCAGCACAAGACAAGACGCATTTGAAGGCAACACCCCTACTCCGCTTCCTGAAATGTGCCTTTTAATCTCAGAAAAGCTCTTAATTGATCCCACAAGGTGATTAAAACAAAAAGGACTGCTGTTATCGATGTTTTGTCCATTTATCCCGAAGAAAGAAAGGGAGAAAACAGCTTTTCCCTTCGGGAGCACTTACATTTGCTCCTGATCTCCTGTCGTCAAAAGTCGGAGAACTTCGCTGGCGCAGTCGCCCGCTCTTTCCCGCTCCAAACCGTCTGCGCAGCTGCAAAACGTCGGCGCAAACTCACAAACCGCGCTCCAGTCGTGCATCGGGTCACCATAAAATGGGTAAGAAATTGTTTTCAATATGTGAAAAGACAAGTCGAGGAAAGAGATGAAACGATGTGAATTTGATTTGTCTTACTTTCAAAATTCATCAAGTAGTCAGAGGGTGGAGACTTGTGGATGACAACTTTTCGCTGAGGTTTTCGGGTTTGTTCTCTACTTTCTCTTTCGTGAGTGCATGATTTTGTCTTGTATCTTTTTTGTTTTGGTTTCAAGACTGTTGATTTCTGATCTTGGTTTGGTTGGTTTTGAAAAACGCTCGTTTCGTGCGTTGGTTCTCCTGATGTGGCAAACGCTGCGATTGACGAATGCTATTTTTTGATTTGTGATTGCACGATTCCACTTTGTTAAAGGGAAGTCTTTGATTCAAAATGGGGCCAAAACAACCAAAACAAGTTCAATTTTTAATTTTCTCTTTAGAAACTCGAACTGATCAGACTTAAAACCTGTTCGATTTTTGCACGTGTGTACCTGTACGCCAAACGGCTGATGTCTGACGTCTCGGAGGGATAATCGCAGAAACGCGCAATTTCAGGGCGCACATTGCCGGTTCCGGTTGCGTGCAAAGTGTGCGGCGACAAGAGCTACGGGAAACACTACGGTGTTTACTGCTGTGACGGTTGCAGCTGCTTTTTCAAACGCTCCATCCGCCGTCGCATGGTCTACACTTGCATAGGTTCGTACCGGAATGGGTTTGAGGCTGGGTCGCAGCGCGGTTGTGCAGGGGTAGACGCTGGTGGAGATTAGCGTTGCAATTCGTCTGTTTTTGTGACCACACGACAACGCAGACAGCTACTCTGACACTCCTCGCACAGTTTTCACGATATTTTGGAAGGTTTTGTTTTTGCCCCACCTGGATTCTCTGGACCAATGTTTCCTCCAAGGGAGGGGGGTCTTTCCTTTCCGACACTTGGTGCTTTTGAATGGAGAAGGGTTCTCTCTCTCCTTTTTGTGTGTGTGATTCTCCTGCGGAGGGGGGTACATAGATTAATTTTTCAAGTTTTGATGAATGCCAATTTGAAGAACGGAGTGTTTTGGGCACTGGCGCAAAGTGGCGGTTTCTTCGTGGCCATGGTGCAGATTTTAAGTCGTCGCGTTTCTTCCACCAAAGGAGTATCCTTCGGAAACGTTCTTTCAGTTTTTATTTCACGGACTTTTCTGCATTTCTCAGTGGTGAGAAACGGCAAATCCTGGACTTTTCCTTTGCGTCTTTCTTCTTGAGTTGGTGCAAAGCTTGTGGTGAAGCAAACGAACGGCATTGTGCTTGGAGAGTGGTTGTGCAGGTGTGCACACACGACATGTATCACTTCTGCAAAATTCTGTTTCTGTGGATTGTTCTTCCCCGACTGATGTGACGTTGGGGACGTGCCCGATTTTTTTCTGAACAGAAAAAACTGAAACACCAAGGACGAGCAAAAATTTGTTGATCTTTTTCTGGGAAAATGACAAAGATATTCGGTCTTTTCTCAACAACACAGTGCCTTCAAAACGTCGTCGCGAAACACAGCGAAGAAAGCACCAACACACACCTTTCTATTTCAGGTCAAGGCAGCTGTGTTATCGACAAGGCGAGAAGGAACTGGTGTCCCCACTGCCGCCTACAAAAATGTTTCGCAGTGAACATGAACAAGAACGGTAAGCACATGTTTTTTCGCTGGGGTTGGGGTAGGCGAGGGCTGGGTCACTGGCCTTGTCCTGGAGCCCGTCCCTGCCACCCCAGAACGAGATAAAGAATTCGGGTTCACAGGGGCCTTGCTCTGACCCTGGAGGATAAATAAACAACGCGCAAATAGAAAGACAAATCCGTGCACATTTTGGCACAAACGGACTTTTTTGTTTCTTGCGGGAGGGGGTCAGGGAGCTCTGCTCATGAATCCCTGCTTCGTAAATTCACCAGAATCCCGCAGAGTGCATGAGGCAGTGATTTTGACGGAAAAGAAGTGCCATTTCAAAAAAGAAAAGGAGAATTTTTTTTCGCTGAGACACGTGCAAAGATACAAGCCCATTTACTCTGTAGACTGCGCCTTGGAGAATCCAGATTCCAACTTTCCATTTGTTTGTTCAGATGGGCATTATGTGAAAATCAAACCGGGTGGAAACAAACACAAAGTACGACAATGAACTTTTGCCATTATGAAGAATCACGTCTTGGGGATTTGGTCGCAGTTTTCGCAATCATGCACTTATCCACACTCTTTACCAACTTTTATGTATCTTTGCTCCACTAATTCATCAAGTGTTAAGGCCAGGCATGACATATAGAGCAGGTGTATACACTGGCACTGAAATGTAGAGATTCTCCTTTCCCTCTGCAATCAATTTCTGCACACAAAGCCCCCGGGGAAAAGTTTTGACTCGCTTGTATTTTGTCACAGTGGTCTCATTAAACATTCATTTCTCAATGGATTTCCGACCGCTACTGTTTGCCTGCCGCGTGCATTTGTTTGATCAGTGATTTGCGAGCAAACACGGAACCGCAAGCCAACCAGCATCAAAGAATCGTCAATTCCTCATTTGATTGGCTCTGCGTGCGCGTGAACGGACGTGCAAAATAAGTCCGCTCGGAAATAGGCAAAGAACAGAGAAGAAACTTCTTTCCAATGTTGTCTTTGAGTGTCCTTTGTTGAGTGCCTGATCAAGCTTTTGTGTCAGTAATGCGACAAGAGCTTGGCGGCGGTGGTGCCAAGAAAAACGACACATTTTTTTTAATTGGCAGCTAATTCAACTCACACTCTCTCTGTCTCTCTGTCCCTGTCCGTCTCTCGCAATATCTCTCCCTCAGAGACAAAATTTGAAGGTGCACCGTGATTCTGAAACCAGTAGCTTTCGATTGGTTTGAGCTCGTACACTTTTTTTCCAAATAAAAAAATATCCGTCCACACGAACACCAGTCAACCTCGTACGTGCAATTGATGTGATTGACAAACTCATGATCACTGAACTGCAGCGGTCCAGGAAGAGCGAGGCCCGAGGAAGAACAAGGGGCAGAGGCAGCAGAAACACGCAGACAAAAGTGTGTCTGGGACGGCCCTGTCCTCGGCGGCACTGTCCGCGGTGGTGCACCCCGGCCCGGTCATGTGCGGCATACGGGACGGCGCGGCCCCGACGCTCGCGAGACCAACACTCACCGGACCCTACCTGCCACTGCCTGGTATCAACGGCTAAAATCTCCTGTTTTCTCTGTGTCAATTGGAGGAGTGGAACAGACACTTGCACTTTGTCAGGAAAGTTTTCTGTAAAAGTTGCCTTCAAGAGACTGCAACAGTCAAGATTGAGGTTGAGCAGAACGCATTGGCTTGAAAGATCAGTGGATGGTGGAGGCAAGATCCAATTGGAAAAAAATTCTTTCTTCAGGCCGATCGTCACTGGCTCCTGCCCCGCTGTTTTCGCTGGCGCAGTCTCTGCTGCCTCCACGTCTCGCGCTCCTCGACCCCGCAGCAGCGCCGCGGCCGGCCGCGTCGCCCGGGCTCATGCAGCTCTCCGTGTCGGGGAAGAGCGCCTTCCACCGCGTCGTGCCTCGAAGCGGCAGTCGGGACGCGGCTCCTGCCTCTCCACCCTCCGCCTCCACCTCCGCTGGAGACAAAGGCGGCGCGGCAGCCCTTGCCGCCGGGGAAGCAAGAGCCGAGTCTCGGGTGTCGCTCGCGGCCGCTGCACCTGCTCCTAATCCACCGCTGCACATCGGCAACATTCTGCAGGAGGTCACGGCGCAAATTCTCTTCTCCACCATTAAGAGACTCAGAATCAATCAGTTCTACTTGAGGTAAAGTTTACTCTTTCAAACAATCACGCGTACGACGCAGATCCATCAGACTCAACGAAAGAAAGAACAAAACTCAACAAACGAAGCTTCATCGGCGCGTTTTATTCCTGCAAAAAAGCCAAAATAATTCCGCCACACACCAGTCTCTTCAGCCTGATCCAGATGGGGAACCCTCTTCAAGGAGAACGAACAATTCAACACAACCGTGCAACCTTGTCAGTTACTCCGTCAAACCTCGCCTGAACGAAGCGCTCTGAGTTGAAATACGCAATGTGTTGCATCTGCATGGGCGCAAGTCCGGTGCCGGTACGGCCATCGAGAACAGGGAAATCGTAGTTTCACTCACAAAATCACTGCAATCACATTGACTCCACGACAAAATTATACTCGAGTCCCACACCTGCTCTTCTCCTGTTCTACGGAACTGGATGCGGACGCAGGTTTTCCAGGTTCTGCCCTTGGTTCACGGCCTAGGCCCTTGCTCGAATCTGGGGAACTCGTTGAAAGTGTACTTCAAAGATAAAAGTGTTTCGTTTACCACTTCAAAATGTCGAAATATCGCACGAAAAGAAAATTCTGCAGAACAAGCGTTCCAACCAACTTGACCTTCCGTAGGGTGACCTGATTCCGCTTTTGCGTTTCAGCGTTCACGTCCAGGATCAATCAACGTTGCTGGAGGAAACCTGGAGCCAGTTGTTTCTGTTGAACGCTTCGTACTGGCCAATCGACCTGGGGGTGTTGGTTCTGAGAATCTACACTGGAAGAAGCAGTCAGGATTTCGTAGTGTGTACCTTCAGCAGCAGCTTCTCTGCAATGATGAGTCTACATGACCGTGGGACATCAATAGCACGTGATCAAGAAGGCAGTTCGAGTACATTCCTATTTTCTACAAAAACAGAATTACGGGTGTGAAAGTGTTTTGTCTCTTGTGTTGATTGTAGGACAGAGAAGAGCTGCAAAAAGTGCACGGGGTGATCGTGGCGTGTCAGAGTCTCAACGCAGACGTGACTGAGCTGACTTTGCTCGAGACGATTCTCTTTCTCAACCAAGGTGTGTTCTTACCACCATGAGCTGTGTTCAGGTGGAGTTTTCTGCTCCACAATCGCCTTTGCCTCATGAAAAGTAGTTCGAGACTTCTTTTGGTGAAGCGTCATTCCGTTCTTGTGGTCTGATGGTTCCACACAATTACGAGTACATACACATGTGGAATCAAACCTTCGCAAATCTAAAAAATAAACGTTCTCTTTTCAGATTGTGCGCATGAGCTGGTGAGCAAGAAGCAGGTGGAGGTTCTGCAGGACCGAGCGCAGCTCGCTCTGGCGCACTACGTCAGTCAACACAACCCACACAACCCCGCCAGGTTCGCTTCCTTTCCCTGGGCCCTTGTCTCAGAAGCCACGCAGAGTTCCGCAACATCAGGGATCTTATATCACAAACTTTTCCTCGTTGGGACTTGAGTGGCTTGTGGTCGGTTTACTTTTCACCCAAAGTGATTGGACAAGCGCTTTGGCCCATCCCAAAACCAGAAATTTTACGGAGTGGGCGGATGTATAATGCTAAGTTCCTGAAAGTTTCAGCAAAGTAAAATGGATTGATCTTGGTATTTGAGCACTGGCTAATTGTGCAAAACTCTGACCAGTTTTTAACGACTGACTTTGGAATTGGTGCAACTCCAACCTCCTCCCACATTTCGCTCTCTCCTTGTGATATTCTTTTTCTCCTATGGCCCATTTCGCTGTGCCGATATTCCAGGTTTGGGAAGATGCTGCTCACGCTGCCGTGCCTGAGAACCATCTCGCCGGACTCAGTGGAGCGCGTGTTCTTCAAGAAAACCATCGGCGCTGCCGCCATCAGTCACGTCCTGCACGCCATACAGTAGCAACAAAACAGTTTTCAACTTTATTATTGTCCAAACATTCCTTTCAGATAGATGTATTTCACTCTTCTCTTTTCTCCGTACGAGTGTATGTTGTATCATGTCGGCAATGTGTGTGCGATTTTTCAATGACAACAGGTTGATTTACTTCAGCGGTCTGGAAGCCCTCTGATTTTGCGAAGCACCTGCCTCTTCCGCACCGAATTGAAAGTGTGTTGGTGGCACGTACAAGATTCTATGTTGAAACTTGTGCGCGTTTCTTCGAAACAGCTGGAGTACCATTGCATCCAAGAACAGAGCAGCAGAAACGAAATGGCTCCATGGACACACTGGTTGCGCGTGCCTGCCTTCTTTGCTTCACACAAGCCCCACCCCCAAAAAATCACAACAACATCGCATCCGTTTTGTTTTGTTGTACTTCAACGCACACTGTGTTTCATCAATGCAGAGGAAGAACAGCTTTGAATTCTGGGAACATTGTACAACGAGCGAATCTCCGAAACAAGAACCCACAATTTGTTGTCCGTGCGTAGTCAAATATACTGAATGCACTATAATATTTACAAACATGTCAACATCAAAACATAAATTTCACCAGGACGAATGTGATTCTCTTGTACAATAGAACTTGTTCAGCATTTTTTGTGCGAAACATGACACATCACTTCCTTCAATTGAAACGCAAGAACACGAACGCTTTTTTGCCATCTTGATCCATTGATTTCCATGTTGGTCAGAAGCATTGTTCTTCTTCATGGAACCAGGATTGGCGCATGCATGCAGGGGTCTTCTGCCCTTTCAAGGTGCTTCAGAGAATATTTTCACAAAATCAGAAAGTATCTTTCGGTGTTTTTGTTTCAGGATCAGGTGAGACACCCCTTTGCGCCCCTCTGGATCAACTAGAGGTTCACATTCTAGGTTTCGAACAAAAACACAGATAGAGCGATTAAACTTGCAGACTTCTTGTTTGGATTTGCACACTTTATTTCAATACTAAACCTTAGTAGCAAGCGCAAGATTCTTCAGTGGTTACAATTCTGCACGGTGCGAAAACAGTTGCATTCTGCATGACAGCAGTTCACTTGTCCCACTTGCATATGAGCACGGGCACTTTGGCCTTCCTGATCACGTAGTCACTGACACTCCCCAGAATGGCTCTCTTGATCTTCCCCAAGCCTCTCGCTCCCATGACGATCATTTCTGCTGAGTGCTCCTCCGCAACTGGAAAAAATAGAACGAAACATTTCATTGGAGTAAAGTACGGATGAGAGTTCGAAACACCCACCACAAACGCGTATTTTTGTTCGCCACGAGATACAAACGCAGTCGAACGAGCGCACACCTGGCCACCGGGAAGGCTCGTACACACACAGAAATTCTCCGAAGCTCGTAAACTCCACCACCTCACCCGTGGATTCCACAGGTCACCGAAAAAGTCTCTGGAGGAGCGGGTCTGGGTTCTTTTTCTTGTTCATCACTCAGCAGGGAGTCTTCCAAGGCAACGGTCCGACAACGTTGAACTGATGAACCTCAATCATGGAAATGTGCTCACTATTTTTGGAAGCATTTTTTGTGCAAGGGTTATCAAGTGTTGTGCAATGGGTTATCAAGTGAAGTGGACATCGAATTCTTCTTTTGAATGAAGATCGACCCTGTTTCTCTTCAACAAGACACGAAGGTAATTCCGACTGACATACGAGGTTTGGAATTTATATTTCCTTCTTTTTGTGATGGCGTATCCATTGCTTAATTTTATCAAACCACAACAACACTCCAACAAAGGTACTGTTGGTATGCAACTGTCA
>JAAUXT010098943.1_pt1 | contig 29140 bp, 30 predicted proteins | sample 7278171 | NCBI WGS metagenome assembly JAAUXT01 (sample SAMN14350112, study PRJNA611818) | marine sediment metagenome | isolation source: surface marine sediment (1.8m) | place: French Polynesia: Moorea | collected 2018-08
ATATGGAAGATAAAGGTTATCTCTTGGTTATTGCCCAAGGATTGGTCAAAGTTTGTACCTGATCCACACGAAATGCTGCTGAATCGGTTACTTAGATTGCATGCCTCGTAACACAACTGAACGGTGGCCATTCTTGATTTCGCCCTCGAGATTTGCGTCCCAAAGGAAGACGGTGGGTGTTCGTGTCGACCAAATGTAAATCTGGACGGTTGCGAGTCGCTGAAGCACCACTGCTGTTGTGTGATCACACAGCAATGTTTTTTTCTCCCCGTCGTCGTGGGCCAACTGATCCGAGTCAACTGCAGCTCGGCTGATTTTCCGCAGATTAGTCTCACATTTCACAGACGTGGACGCAAAAAGCCTTTTCACGGGATTTTATGATGAGGAAGGCTAAGTGTTTTTCTCAAAGGAGAGTGTTGTATTTTGCACAGCATCTGCAGGGCGCGTGGCAGCAGATGTTTGCAGATGATTAAGCGTGGCCCTGCGCTCCTGCACTGCGAACTCGATCCATCAGATCCACGCGAAAGAACGAGCGGCACAACAAACACGCCTCTGCAGCGTTCTTCCCCCGAAGACGTGTTTGAATGGCAGCTGAACGTCAGAAGCGCAAAGTTTGTGTCGAAAACGACTGGATGAAAACAGCAGATCTCGCAGTGTACAGTACTGTGACCTCAATTCCTCTGGCAATGCACACAACTGCATAGCGAGATATTCCTTTACAATCTGAAAGCTTTCTTGTGCCAAACAAGAACACTTAATTGTCGGTGCTGAGACGCGCCATTAGGACGCAACGGGACCTATGCACGAGAAGTGCTCAGTTGTCTTTGATTTCAGACGACTCTCAGCAAAGCTTTCATTTGTACGAAGCAATTTTATTCCAAACGAGATTCTTGAAATCTTTTTACGAGTCCCACACAAAAGAAGCAAACTCATGTCCCAAGAGGAAACAGAGTAAACTAAAAAAAAAACGGGAATTGCAAACGCCACGCTGATTCATTCGTCGTTTGCTCGCACAGAAAAGACGACAGTCGTGTGTGAACTCTTACATTACCACTGGATTATTCACTTGTGCACGGACGCCTCTGCGTGACTTCTCCACCACATAAGGCTGCTCGGCGAGGAATTCATCACCTCGCTGAATCTTTCGGCAGGAACTTCTGCATCGGGAGATTCCGTTCCTCAGTGGAACGAGTCATGCGGAAACTAACCGGATCATAGCCAAATTGCGCTCTGCTTGAGAGTGAGGTGCAATATGGAAACTTGTATGGCAGCACGCAAATCCAAACCCGTCTCTCCAATTCTTCAACATACGTAGTCCCTGCGTTTGCGAGACCGAGCTCCACCGTTGCTGACGAATAAATTCAAAAGAACCAAGAGCAAGACTGCACGCATTGTGCAGCACCGAAAGAAGCAAAGAACGCCCCGAATAACCGGTATTTGTCATGGACCCACCACAAGCCCTCAGCCATCGTTCTCAAAACACTGCGAAGTGAGTTTTCAGGGTTTTGGGTCTTCGAGGCTCTGAGATTCGGTTCCAGTGACAAAACAGAACAAGCGACGCCGGTTCTTCCTTTGACACAGTACAGCTAACAATGTAAAAAGCGGCCGTGGACAATGAAAAGTGGATCAGGCGAAATGGAATTTGAAGGAAATGGACCTTTTGCATTAGATTTATCGGACTCGTCCATTTACCAATCCTACGGGAACTGAAAGGCAAAATACAATTTATTCATTGCCTGGATAAAGTTACCACAGTCATCCATTTCCAGCAAAGCTGTTCATATTCCAGTTCTCCTTACTTCAAAAGGGGTGTTAGCAATAATGACGAGAAACGTAAACAAGAAGGCATTTCCAAAACTGCGCTTTGAAGAATGTTCATGTCAGATTTCATCCAAATTAAATGCCATCGACAGTCTTGCATGCCTTCGCTTTTCTTTCCGGTGATCACGACCTCAGTAGATCGTTGGGGACAGCGACGGCCTGTGACCGCTTCAGACTCACACTGACTTCATTTTCACCGGACACATCCAGGTCAGAAATTCCAGAAGAAATTTCCTTCAAAACAGGACAGGCAGTACCACAATCCCTTGCATGCTTCCATGGAAGTGTGCTGCAAAGTGCACCGGACACTGCTGAACAAACACACATCTGATGAAGATTGTGGTGATGCGATGTTTGACGTTTCTCCATTCAAACTAGATCAGGCCAGAAGCCTCGGGTTGCAATTCAATCAGGGCCTCATCTGCTCCGGACGACAACCGCACACACGGTGTGTTTGCTAATCTGGCGAGAGTCCAGGCGCTCCGGGCCTCCGCTCCGTATTCTGGATACAGGAGCGGGGGGAGTCAGCTGGCGTGAGGGCTCCAGAGGTAATTAGATCAGATTCATGGGCAAACACACAGGAACCGTCTTCCTCAGCAACACACGATGGTCAAGAGCAGTTTGCGTCAGATTCAAGAAAGGGCGTTTTCTTGCAAGGTTCGACATGTTCCATTGCCCAGCTTCGGAAATATTCTCGAAATGCTGCGTGGGATTGCCACCATTTTCCAGGGGCAGGGGCAGATGCACGGGAAGGGGCAGGAACAGTCACCCTGATCCGTCCGTCATCTGTGGAGTAAAATTTACCTCCAACAATTCGAGGGTGATTTGGGCTCGATTCCCTCCGCACACAGATGGTTTGCATGCCGTCCTGACCAAGTGCCCCACCTCAGCACCGCACGCGCACGCGTGCACAGAAACGAATTGTGCCCCAAATGAGACGACGCCCAAAAAAGAGAAAGATTAAGTCGCTTCTGTTCAAGAGTTGTGAAATGAAAAAGGCTTTGTAATCATGATCAAAACCCTCTGCGGTGCCACTGCAATCACACCACCGTCCACAACGCTCCTCAAAACAGACAACTTTTTTTCCGGGAGAAAATCTGACATGGACCAAAAAGACATCAAAATGGCTCGAGATCAGGGGGACGTAGTGTCAGTGCACTAAGCTTCACAAAAGCGGCTAAAATTGCCGTCTTCGTGTCAGAAATTACAAAGAGAATGTGCCCAGAGTTTCTGTCATCTTTCAGCATTATGGATGGGCTTGAATATTAATAATCCTGCCAAGCACCTTGCTGCCTTTGTACAGCCTTTCGTGTCCCCTTTCATGTTGCAAAATGCAATCCTTCATCCTGTTTTCAGTAAAAAGCTTGCGGTGGAACACACAGGAAATCATTTCTCATTAAAGACGCTCAACAATCACTGAACATGATGATCCATCTCAATGTAAAACAGTGGCTGTGTTTGAAAACCAGTCCAAGTCAAGTTTTGACGTCTAAACTTTGCAACACGACCAACCGAGCTCAGGAGACCTGGCGGTCCTACATTTTGTCTTCCCGAACAACTCTTGGTGCAACCGAGGTGTGTGACAAAGATTATTGACGCTGACATCACAAGACGCGTGCTTCTCACATCTCAAGGACGAGATGTCTCCGTCTCAACATCAACAGGCTTGCGTGGTGTTCCTACAAAGCCGCTCCTGCATGACAGGCCAGTAATTACGATCAGGATGAAATGACTCTGCTCCGCTGCAGCATAAGAACCAAGATCTCTCCACCGCTTGAAATTCTCAAATTGCAGGAGGCAGTGTGTTCCTGTGCGTGTTTTTCTTTCCTGAAAATCTTCAGACTGCCACAACAGAACAATCGAATGCTTACAATTAAAACTGTCAGATAGCAACAGATCAGAGATCAAACAGCGCGGGATCTCTGGTGCCCAAATTCACCAAAAAATGCCCCCCCCCCATTGTTGAAAGTTCATCTTGTGATTTCGTGTGAGACTTAGCACAGGGCGGTCTCCTGGAGAATAAAGAGACCCAGATTCCTAATTGGAATTCGTTTCCCACAGCAAGCATGCGCATGTGCGAGCCTGCTCGTGTGGACCCCGCTGGCCCTCGGCTCAACCGATTTGTGGCTCAACCGATTGGTTTTTCATCACCGCCAGTTTTTGACGCCCCCCTTGGTTGGTGCTCCACATTCCGATTGCACTTGTGGACTGGGAGGGACGGCCAACGTTGCTTGGAAAAGAAACGCAAGTTCTGGCAAAAATGGGGAAATTCAAATTCAATCCAGTCTTCAGAAAAAGTTTTCGACTTGAGCAATCCTGAACGTGTCCCGTGAAAAATCGCTTTACGAAGGGACGCATGAGCCGAGACTTGGTCGAGGGACAGAAGCAACTGAGCTCGGAGGTTTCACCATTTCCTTGTCGTCTCGCGCCTTTTTCACTCTCTACGTACCTGCAAAGACAGAAATGAAGAAGTTTTGAGAATTTTACTCAGCAAAAAGAGAACGAAGGCAGAGCAATCAGTGGTACCAGAAGTACGAGAAACACATAAAACCAGTTTTATTGACTGCTCCCTGATGGAACAAATCACACATGTAGAAACTACCCCTATTGAACACACCTTCTTGTTTCGTTGTTGTTTTCTGTTTTTGAGGGGAGGCAGAGATCCACAACACGCTTTTTCTCCAAAATTTGGTGACAGACTTGAAACGTACGGTGGCAGATTTCAGCAAAGCAAGTTCATGCTCGGCGACCTCCGATGAAGCTTAAACGTGGAAAATGGTGACTGAAAAGTGCAGGTCCCACCCCGTTTATCACCCGAGCTGACTGCACCACCCGATGACCAACGACAGCAGGAACTGTGGACTTTTCGGATGCTCTCCACACACTTTGGTGCACCACGACACAAAGTTCGCGTGCGTCACAGCAGCAGTGCTTTTCAATCGCATCAACGCTACTTGACAGAAAACAGATTTGTCACATCTCAGGAAGTACACCGCACCACTTCAATAACTCGGCTGGCGCCCGCAGCGGGACACAACCGTGAGGCCAATCTATTGCGGAGTGTCCGGTCAATTCCTCGATCCACGCGGGGCCTGCCGGGAAACCCGTTCCCATAGCAACGTCGTTGCAGTGGACTCGATGTTCTTTGTCTGGCATCTGGAGTGAGGAAAATCTCTCCCGCCAAAAAAAGCGAGCAGCTTGTTGGAACGAGACGGGGGTGGGGGGGGGGGAGGGGGCATTGCAGCCGAAGGACACAGAGAAGTATCTGGAACCAGCGGACGATCAGACGCCCGAAATTGGACAGTGGGTCTCCTGACCTGACACCAAACAATATGTGACTGTTTTGTTTCATCTTCCAGGAGTGGACTGTCACTGTGAATGCAAAGCGCAAAGAGGTATACGCATATAGGTACTCGTACACTCTTCACACATGCTTAGAACCGAAACACTAATGAAGCTGAACCTGCACACAGAGCATTCGTCGGCCTGGGTTTTGTCCCGACACGTGGCGACAGTAGTTCTGGAGTTTTTCTTCCCAATCCGGACAACACAATTTCAGTCGAGAGCGCTCCTCCAATTTCTCCACAGAAAACGCTCCACGCAGCATGCGACACAATTCTGCTCCTGAAGAGGTCGTTTCTAGGAGCCTCTCCACAAGTTGTTAGGACCCGCTTGTTCGCAGATTTTTTTTCCTGTGGCATGGCAGCTTTTCATAGCCTTCCATTACGCGAGCGCGGTAACGATGCCTTTTCACTGAATTATTCACGCACTTCAGCACCTTCCCTGAAATAACCTCGGCCTTCCCTGCCCTCCTTTCTCCACGCGTTTCCTTCCTCATTCACAAACTTCCGACGGAAAATGGGCTTTCTTTTCCTTGACATTCGAATTCAAGAAAACGCAACACAACCGACAACATTTGGCTGGAAACATACATCCAGACACAGCGTCTGTTGTTTTATGAAAAACGTTGGGGTTTGAATGCAATAGGCTTTGGCTGGAGACGCGTTTTCGAGGCCCGGAAATTCTTCCAACCCCCACAGCACTGTGCTCCTTTCTGCTTTGCCAAGCGATCCACTTCGGTCTCCATCAAGAGTTCTTGATTCCGTTTGGCTTGTTGACCACATGTCAGGCCTCAATTTCACGCGGACTTTACCAGAACGACCACTTCACACAGCAGTTCTCTTTGTGAACTGTGACATTAAAGTGGAAACATCAAGCTTGACCTATTTTCTGTTGCTGCCAGGATCATTCCACACCGTCAAGCCAGATGCGTGCACTTCAACGTCACGCGCAGTCACAGGAGTCCAAAATCAGATGCAATACCCGACGTTATTGCACGACCATTTCAATCGCACTGATATTCAACTTTGTCAGTGAGCCATATTCGTTAGAACCTGTGCGTGGTTACCGGAAGCCAACATTCAGCCCAAGACCATGAGGGGTCCCCACAGTTGCTGTCGACGTTGGACTCTCCACACTCAAAAATCCCTTCTTCTTTGTCTAGTGCACAGAATGACGTGTGAAGCACAGAAGAACAACAGCATGGACCACACGACTGGAGCAGGAAAGGAGAAAACCAGTGAAGGAAAACTTGAAGCACAAAAAAAAGCATCTGCAATGGCTTAGGTCCGGAAGAACCCGAGGGGACATTGAGCAAGGTGGATCTAAACTGTCCCCTTGCACCACATTAACCTGACACACGCAGAAGGTTGGTCTCCCTCGGGCTGTACATTTCTTCTCCGTGCACATTCCATTAGAGGCCCGTTATTGACGCCCGCCGAGCAGTTCATAAATTCGTCAGGGGGAATCTGGGTGACCTGATTTGGCGCCACCAATGATCAGCTCTGATTGGATATTGACCCAGCTGCTTGTTGATTGGTTGTCGGCGCCTCGGCCTCATCTTGCTTGATTGTCCCCTGCAATGACCACACTCAGGACCCCTTTTACGATTACTGCTGTACACTGATGGGCCGAAGATGCACCTGCATGCGTGCCTTCCATTTTTTATTCATTTCCCGCCCCTTTATTCTCGTGGTTTTAGCGTAAAATGTTCTTATTTACGATGAACGAAAAGCGCAGGTTTTTGGACAGAGCCTGTCTCTCAAATCAATCGTGCCTGTCAGCTTCCCTTTGTCCAGCACATTTCTGTGGTTTACGAGAAACTGCTGTCGTCCTGCATTAGCAGGTGAAGAGTGACCGACGATGGCCCACTGCTAAATGTACGAGCACATGTGCACCAAGGCAGATCTGTCTGCTGCGTCCGCATGTTACGATCCAGCAGACTTGCGAGAATTCATTGCAGTTGTCGCTGTGAAGCTTCCCCCGTCAACATCCCACCTCAATCACAAGATTTGTCCCGAATCTGGAACAACTGAGACCAATGGCCATTGAAACACAAAGGCTTTGCGGGTTTCGTTCGATGGACTGTGGCACACCATTCAGGCAAGAAACGGATCATTTGGTTCGAAAGGACGCGTGCTGTCTTTGCCTCTTGGTCTCCAGTTGTGGAACCACTCAGACACAACGGGGGTACTTCAGAGATACTGCGTTCAGTAGCACTGAGAACATTCGACACGGGTAGATCTGCTGTGCCAGTCGGATTGTTCACGCACACGAAGAACACCCCAAACAACCGTTGAGGAACTTCATTGGTTGCAATTCTTTCAAGTGCTCTTGGCAAGCAAACAGAATCTAAAGCAGGAAGACGTAACTTTATGTACTGCTTGTGGATTTCGAAAGTTGCCATCGTAAAACACTCTGTCCAGCTTCAAATTGAATTTTTCTGAATGTATTTTTTGATCGGCAAAAACCGCACCGTCGAAGACCTTTGTTTATCTTCCAAGCAACAGCTGCAGCATTCCTTTTTCCTTTCCCAAGTTCCTGCTCTCCTCTTCCTTCCCGCAAGGAACACCGCACCGCACCTTCAGTTTGCTTGCGCTGAGTGGGGAAATGAAAAGAGAAACTGGGCCACGCAGTGTCCTTTCACACAGTGCGCCTCGCGTCTCAAAACGAGAGGCAGTGGCAGTGAGATATTGGCTCGTCTTTGTGTGGAAGGGTCCCCCGCCTCCCCCTCTCCCTCCCAATACATCTTCGAATCACATCGCTGTCGCTTCCACGGATCCTGAGCAAGGCCGTCCGCAATGAGTGTCCAATTAAAGCGTTTCGCACCAAATCTGCTGCAGGCAATTTACGTGTTTCTGCGGGCACTGACGTCAAACCTAAATTTGCCGGCGAAGACATTTGAAATCCTCCCGACAGTTTTGTGTCTCCTGATGCCAAGCAATGGCGCAAACGCTGCAATCTGTGTAAGTCTTTTACAAAGCACAAAACACACACAACCAGTGGGAGGATAATACAGCAATGCGTGCACCGTAAGTTGATAGCAACGACGAAGAACTCAGCAATGAATTTGATTCACGAGTACATCTTTCATCTTGATCAGCAACAAGGAATTGCGTGACAGCTCAACGAACCAACATTATTTTCAATTCCTGTGTCAAAACAGACCCATCGTGGTGAGCCCACAGACACTCGAGCTTAAAGTGAGTGAAAAATCCGTCTCAATTGACACCTAACAATTTGTTCCTTGACGATTTGTACAGAATGGTCTGACATACTCGTGCGAGTGCAAAAGCCCAAGCGCTGCTGGGAAAAAAACCTTTCTTCCTTCAAGGATTTCAACGTGGACAGAAGACAACCGATGAAATCTTTCAGCTGCGATGTGCACATCCCGTCCTCTCCCTCCTTTCTCGTCACAGTCCCCCGCGAGGCCCAAACTGGATCCCCGCCGAAGTCAGGGGCCGACCGCCGAGAGATACTATGATTCAGAGCCGCATCGGATGGCCCACCCGGGGGTGGGACATCCATACTTATTGCTTCGAGACCCTCCCTGAAATTTAATATCGGAGGATGAAATTCACTTACGAGCCTGGCGTTTTATGGGCGAGTGGGCTCTGTGACACGGGATGTGAATGATACACCCTGAAAACAATCGAGGCTGCTTTTGACCCGTCCTTTCGTTTGTGCCCGGAAAATGTACAGGTTGGTTCACATTTCCCAAAGCGAATTCAGACGTGAGCTGGCAACCATTCGCATGAGAAACGCAGCCGAGAACGTGGTTCGATTTCACCGGAACTTGGCTCGTGTTTTCTTGTTTCTCATCGCAAAGAAACAATGGACCAACGGATCCAGCGTAACTGACCTACGTGGAAAAGCGCAGTCGGTTTCCTTTGAACGGAGTGATGATGAACCTCAAACACAATACAAGCCACACAATTCGTTGATTTGGAGGGAGATTTGGCATTGTTCGCCAGTGCGGAAAGCGCCGTGTCTGAGGCTCACGCAATTACTGAGCAGCACCCGTTTAATTGAATGGGCAACGGCGTTACGAGACGGGACGGCGCAGCGCCGGAGCCACAATTGAATCAGCCGAGAAATTGGGTGAACCAGATAAAATCATTTTGATCATGGCTCGTAGGCAGTAGAGTTGTGCGACAGGAGAGGCAGCGAGGAACGAGGATGAGACGGGTGAGATGGCCGTCCTCCCCTGGATGATCAATACACACTTGTGCAACACCGCTCGAACGAGGACTTCCAACCAAACCTCAACAGAGTTGAACCATTTCTGTTGTGGTGACCACAAAGTCTGAGCGGTTCAGCATTTGCCACAATTTCTTTGTTTGATTCTGTCCCTCATTCGGCAGTGTCCGACCCCGTCTTTTGGCCAGCTTCCTCATTTCCGTCCGGCGTCTGTGCGTCTGAACAGCAGGCTTCGCTTCCCCTCGCGCCGCCGCGCCTCCATCCTCTGCGCTCCCCTCCGTGGACCCCGACCCCCTCAGCCACTGACCCCGGACCTCTTCGGACCCTCTTGACCTTCTGTCAGACCCAGGAGCTGCTCGCGTTCTGATACAGTGTCAGCCGCCGGTGAACCCACTGATTGGCCATTTTGTCCAGATTCTTCGACAAAACGCAGATTCGATGATTCAGGGATGAATGAGCTCTTGTAAGACTGGATTTTCTGGCGGACCTGTCACCTCGGCGTGATTGGAAACTGTCGAGAAACACAGCACTGCAACATTCTCCAAGAACCAGTCGGTTGCGAGATCGGAACACGCCGCACGCACGAAGTCGAGAAAAATATTGTGTTTTCGCCCCATTGCGTGACACCACAAATTCACCTCGTTGTCACAGGAAGATCCCCTTGTTCCCCTTGTGCAAGACCTTCATCGGGTCCACAAATGAGACGGCAAATGAAAGGAAGAACAAAGCAACGAGATTTTGAAACTGTGTTTGACATCGCTGGCCACGAGGAAAATTGTTTCGAAAGAGTTCTTTGTCGGAGCCTTTCTGCAGACATTGGGACCAATTCAGTTCCCGTGGGCGTCTTACGAAGGCCCGCGAACCAATTCGCATGGCGATGACACAGGTGGCACAGGCAGACGTCGCCGCGCTCAATGCTGCTCTCTCAACACGCATCAAAGCAGCAACCCGGAGGGGAAATGGCTTTTGCTTTTTTGGTAAAAATTCAGGGATCAACTGTTCGGTGTGGCAGCTTCAGAGCAACATAGCTGGAACAGTGCTGGAAGAAAAGCTACACTGCACAAGATGGAAGAACGTACGCTCGTACATGTACTCGTACCCAGCTTGTCAACTGAAGATTCGACACAAAAACCTTGAAACCTGACGTTTTGGCCCTGTCCTCCAGGCTCCAGTATCAGTGTCAGCCTGGGAGCCCCGAAAGGGTGATGAATTCGCTGCAGACTTGAGTGGCGAACATAAACTGCGTTCTGTCCCGTTTAATTGATTAATCGCCCCTAATCAACGTGAGCAAATTGGGTCATTTTTCCCGCATCACCTTCGAGACTCCCCCCGCCATCGTACACAGTGCAAGCTGCATCACCCAGCGCCTCATCCGTTCTCACTCTGCGTTGGAAACAAGACAGTGAAGACTTCAACTCACAGCAAGCAAAATGACACAACGACCCACCACGCACACACGGGCAACATGTCGTGACACTCGATGATGTCAAATTGCAACATTTGTTGGCTCGTTCGCCTTCAGCTCCGAGAGAAAGAGGAGCGGAGCAAACTTCCACAGCGCCGTCGACCGGAGCCCCGTTTGTCGCAAACAAATTAACCTGCGCAGAGGCTTCCTTTGGCTGACATGCGCACATGTCTGGAATACGAGTAGTCAACAAAAACCGACAAAGATAAGAATCAAGTGAAATCAAAGAAATTTGAGAAACAAAACATCCCCAGTTGGAATTTTGCATCTCTTCGACATGAAGGCCACTAGTTCGGGTGAGAGTCCACCTCGTTCATTCATTCGGACGTGCAGTCGCCGGAAATGGACTCTGGCGCCCTCGTGACTCCACGACAGAACATTCACAGGTTCGCGTTAACGCAGCTCAGCTTTTTCCATCATGAACGGTATCTTACGAGGCTCCACGGATGCTCGGTTACGACCACGATGTCAGTGCAACACAATAACGCCCGCACTTATCGACAAAATTGGGTCAAATGGTTCAATCCACAATTTTCCTGTCGGTTCCAATGCAGTTGACGTCAATCTCGAGTGACCTGAACCTTTAGACATTGGGAGCTCATGCTTCTGGGTTGTGCATTTTTCACGCAGTCATGAGAAATAGCCCGGCCCCATTGGATGACCCGGCAGTCTGGGTCGGCCTGATAACAGTGGACAACCTTATCCCTCCAGGACCGCTGATAAAACTGGGCCGCTCTGCGGAAAATGATGGCGACCCACAGAACATCGTGCAGCGGCACCCGACCTGTCGACTTGACGACTGAGGCACCGGCTCGCAGCCAGATGGCTTCAATTCTCGAATTTCAAAAGAAACGTTGAAGACTGAACACTTGATCTCTCGAACGAAGTGAATTGTTTCCTCCACGATAAGAGGACAGGCAAACAAACTTCTCACTTTGGGCTCAACAACCCACTAGCTCTGAAATTCGTGCATCCTTTGTCTTCAGAATGGCCTTGCACAAACCCCTGGGCGAGTGTTGCAGCGGCGCACGGCTGATCCCCGGATGAATAATACATGCGGGATCTGACCCGCTGATCCCCGACACCTCCCGTGCAGGCCACGGGTCAGCTGAGTGCCATCCCGGATGGTGGCGACATAATCCTCCGCCTGTGGACTCCGTGGGTCGCATCGCCTGAAACGCTGTCAGAACGAACGAGGTCGCAAGTTTTGGGTTGGGGCTTCCTTGTCTCGTCTCACAAACTCAGCTTATCCCTCCTCCCCATGAAAAGAAAATCCAAACTGTCATGGCTTTCAATCTGAGCAGTTTAGTGCACATCCAGAGCAAGAAAATATGGCTGATGGACAGACCAAGGCGCTAATGACTCATTTTCCACACCAAACTCTATTTCAGAGCACCATTTGTACCACTACATGCAGGGATCACTGTCCTCTGGAGAAAAACCAGAAGTGGGCCCGAGAGGTAATCATTTCTGATATGCAACAAATCCCATCAGTATGTGTTCTCATTCCAAATTAACCAAAAGCGTTTTCAGCACGGGATTGCTCGTACATTAATGGGCGGCAGAGATATCAATCTTCTCTCCGTCATTTGCGTAATGTGTCCTGTGAGGGGCGGCGGAGAGGGGGCAGGGAACACGGACCGAATATCCTTGTTTTCTCGAACCTTTGTCGAGATGACCTCGATTTGGAGCGGACTCTCTTTGGCACAGCTTCGTTCCCGACGATATTCACTGTTCATTCCACACCCAGCTTGAAAACAAGTCATCCCTGAGCACAGCGCACGTCTCACATGATTCACGGCTGTGAAACCAGATTCTGCTCCCTGTTCCTTCTGCACATTGTAAATTAGGGAGACTCTTAAATTTTTTATCAACATCTCCCTAAGACACCACTCCATCTTGTGCAGGCAAATTGCGCTTTCACGGTCGTAATTACATTTGCTACGCCAAGACACAGACCGTACATCTGCAGTGACAGTGTTCTCGAACGCACGCCGTCTCAGTCTGAAACATTCTGCGTGTCGATGGGGTCAACACGTTGAAAGGCGCATGTCCATTTGTCAGCTGCAAAAATTTTGAGAACAACCACTATGCTCTTTTGTTCCTGCACCGGTTTGGGAATCCAACTCTTGATTCTGGAAATTGGGCAGTGAAGTACGCCAAAATACGAACGCGAATTGAGGTGCATCAAAGGATCAGGGCTAATGCTCGCCGAAAATGAAGTGGGTGGCTGAAGAAAGGGGACGCGCCTGCTCTGTATTCCGAGAGGGTTTGCCATTCTTTACTGCAGCCGAACAGAAAATCCCCTCTTCTTTTCTCCAAAATATGATTGATCCCGAAGAAAGGAAAGCCTTTATTCTGTTCTTCTTCAAATCAGGGAACCAAGATCTCCTCCCATGTGCACTTGTTTGTCAGCCCATTTGTTACAAACAGAAATCCGGTTCGGATTCATTGTGCGTGGTTTCCAAATGTCTGATTCTTGCAAACCCGCGTCACAGGGCACTAAGATTTCCCAGTCACCCTCCGCTCCGAGTGACTGTCCCTCACATCGTCAGTCAGAGGACACAACCGACACAGGTTGCTCCCTCACTGTCCTCCCGCAGCCTGACTGCGCGGACGCTGCTGCATAAGGCGCAGGAGAACTGGGCTAATTTGTTCAGCCTTCTCCTTTAGATGGGCTCCACGTGATCCCGGAATAGACGATTCTGTGCGCGCTGAATGGTAATAAGTGTCTCGTCCCGCTCTTCAGTCGGGATTTGCCGAGGATTCCGCTGCACGGCGCCGGGGCGGTGTGACGGACTGTGCTCCGTGTCCGTGCATTGGTCACAGGTGCAGCCAAGCTGGTCAATTTGATTCAAATCTTCCCAAACTGGAGACCTGTCGATTTCGATTTCGAGTGCTGGTCTCGGCAGGTCAATCTGTCCTGAGCATGTTTCTGAGCCAGACATCATTCGACCACCCTCCTTGTCACAGCAGCACGCAGTCTCATCTGCACCGTCACACCGCGTGAAAATTAATTCATACCGTTGGGCCGGACACGAGCCCACTGATTGTCTGCAGACCGGAGTCGGACACTTGCCCCTGATTACATCTACTGTACGAGTTGGTGCGACATTTCTCGTCAGTTTCCTCAAAATGGAAGCTTTCCATTCAGAAGAAACATTCTCCCGGATGACAGGAAAGCCTCCAGTTTGTGTTCGTCGGGAAAAAAAAGTTCAAAGTCGTTTTGTCTGCCATACCACGCCAACACGGCAAGAGGTGTTGGGAGTTGTCCCACAGGTGAATATACTGTCAAAACACTCGCACCATACCCCTGTGTATTGCTGAAGATATTTTTCCTGTTACGCTCCACAAACTCGCACGTTGTGGCGAGCAGCTTTGTGCAGAGCGCTTTTCACATGTGCCTGTCGTGTATTATTCAGAGGACGAGCGAGCGTCGGACATTGCTGTCAGAAACGGCGCCGATCTGCAAGAAGCGGCGTCACCTGTTTGCCTTTCACCGCACAGATTGTCCTCCTGTTCATAGATATCAAGCGAGTGGCAGGAACATCTCCCAAAAGTTTGCATCACACAAACTCCACGAAGTAGCAAATTCACCAGCCAAACAAGCTGAACAGATTCACTCGACAAGGCAGCGGGCGTTTTGCTTTGGTCGCAACGCGTTCAGAAACGCCGATTCGATCAAGCATTCCAGAGTAGCTGGGGCAGGAAATTCAATTGTTTAACCGCCAGGCGCGGGGAATCAGGGGAAGAGATCGGCTGTGATCTGAAGATCACAAGACAAACTTGGAGAACCACATTCTAATTCGGCTGATTTGCCCATTTCCCAACCACAGCCTAAAATATTGTGAAACGCCCATTGGAAAAATCTCTAGCAACGCAGTGAACACGACACAACACGACAGAACGACCTGCAAATCCCACTGCAATCAACGACGCGACTATCTCGCAGTTGTTGGCATCATATAATTTTCCTTCACTTGCAAGCTGTTCAAATTGCAGTCACCAGTGGCCCCAAAAACATGCATCACAAGGAACCTGCGTTCCTGTCACTTGGGACCTGATTTTTGTGAAGGCAGATGTACAAGGCTGGACTCTGCTTGGTTCCTGGGCACTGAAGCAAACGAGAAGTGTGAACAGCCTCTTTCGCTTTCTCGTGGCTTCCGCATTGTGTTGTGCAGCCGTGTTGTGTCACGGAAGGCAAGATGAACGACGACAAAACGCCAAAGCCTCGATCCTCAGATACGTAAGTTTTGATTGATCTCTGCAACTGTGAGATTGCCACAAGCAAATTAATTGATCAGCTTGAACAGGCCTCCCCGACCTGCAGTATCAATCACCGCACATGTGACCCACATACTGAACTCTGGATCCTGTGAAAAATCCGTGCCTCCTCATTCTGCAGTTTCCTGGTCATCTCAGCACCGAAGAGTCTCAACAGAACGGATAATGAGGGAACAAGACAGAATTTCTTTCGAACCGCCCACGCACCAGACACCCACTCAGAAAAGCCAGCAGGCTTGATACATTCTGCAGGAACAAATTGCTGCGTGCGTGTGCAGCAATGCCAGCCTGTTTAATGTGGGTCAATTCAATTTAAAGTGGGTCAATTGAATCCAGGTCACAGGCGGAGGCTTGTCAGTGCAGCCGATGCACGTGAGTGACAGACACGTTGACTGATTGGATGTTCTCTGCTGGCGACGGATTATCTGCATGGTCTGAGGGGCTCAATCTACGGGAAGCAATCAACTTCCAGTTTGAAAACCCGCGGGAACGAAGCATTTTTGTTTCCTGAAGCACTCACAATTCCAGTTCAGCAGATCCAGGATTAGCGATTATGATTTTGCGGAATACATGATCCACTGCGACACATTGAACCCAACAAACCATCGCGCAAGGAAGGACTGAAACAAACAGGTCTCCCTCGTTTGAAGTTCCCCGAGACAAAGCACCACGATGCCTGTGTGTGAATATTTCAGATGTTTCCGCGACTGTCCTGGATGTCACACCCCTCACGTGCGACACGCAGCTCGACGACACAGGCGCACCTTCACGTGGCTTCGAAGCGTTCATTTCATGCCGTGTGTTGACAACCGAATATCTCTGCACCATTACCGCTCTGCTTTTTGAAGCTCGCTGGAGTAACTGGTGATTCTGAAGCACGCGTGCTTTGATGGAAGGATTTCCTGTGCAACGGTAATAGAAGGTTCTCCTCGGTGCACTCCCTTTCGTCTCTTCCTCTCTTACAACATACGGCACTATTGATTGCAAAGCGCGGCTTTGTGATACTCCAACATTCAACAGCCTTTGTTTGGAACTGTGGGCCAACCCATTCACAAGCACTTCTCACTTTTCTCGTGAAATTGAGTCAGTTTGGCATTTGCCAATTGCGAGGATATTGGACCACAAAACCCTCACAAAGGTCCAGCACGAAACCCAAATTGAACCTGGTGTTTTCACACTGCAACGAATTGAATGCGTTTCCTGACGTTCTGCACCGGATTACAGCTGTATTTACACCATTCCCTGATTGCAGCACCATCTCAGTTCCATTAGGATAATGTACCGTGTTTAACCGCGTGCAATACTGCCTCGGGTTAATTTCAAGCATCACGACTCCGAGCACCAAATTGTCTTCCACGAATGTGTTTGTGTGTGGATGGTGATGTTGGGACATCTGCAGAGAGGCCGGCCGCTGGCGTTTTCCTTTCCGAGATCTGACACGTGACAAGGTGAAAACATTGTTCCGCGATGGGCTTGTGACACAGTTGTTGGACCAGCCGTCTTTGTACTTGCTCTCGCTTGGAAACTCCTGACGTTTTCAGGGTGAAAGTCTGGAACAACAGTTTGTCTGATCGGCACCCGACGCGACAGCACCGGCTCGGTGTCATCTATTGGGTTCTGCCGTGCACACACAGAATCAGTTCCTGTGGGCATTTTTGGTAGCAATTAATTTCAAGTATTAACCTCCCTCCTAAGCGTGCAACATTGAACCGCATTGTTTCAAACATCAGGCTGGGCAAGCAACATGTCAAGTTCAATCTTAACGCGTGTATCATAAGCAGACATTCTCGCACACACGCGTGGATGCATATCCAAAAGCATCATCTGTGACACCTGCTTGTTCTACTCCCAAATTCCAAATTGGTGTGTGTGTGTGTGTGTGTGTGTGTGTGTGTGTGTGTGTGTGTGTGTGGTGCGTGTGTGTGCATACAACGCCAGAGAGCATTCAGCTCCCCGCGTGTCACGTTTCCACGCACTGAGCATCTCCGCTTCGCTTTGTATCCTGAAGGCATTCCGCGCAGGTCCGTCTTAATCGGCTCCGATCCCGGACCGGCCGTTGCCAGGAGACTGACCGGGGATCTCTGTTCGAAGATTCCGGTCCTGATTTCTGCGCCGAGATAGCACGGGAGCTTTCAATGCACGCACAGACGAAAAGCTTATCTCCCACAGACCATCAGCACAGCTGCTTTCACCCGGAATTTAGTGGAGTTCGCCTCCAGGGAAGGGTCAGGCTGGAGCATGGGGATCGCGAGTCCTCCAGGGTAGGATCAAACTCGAATCATGGCGTGATAAAGAGAGAAAGACGTCCTTGACCAAGGAATATTCGGCTGAATAAGTTTGAGCAAAGAACTGCACGCATACGAGGCACGGGATCTTCGCTTTTTCAAAAGTGAATGATCCATTTCAAGGGTCCACACAAGGTCCTGCTTGTGCATGTCCATGTTCAGTCAGTGGCATCAGGGCTGCATGATTGCAGTTTGCGATAACTTTAGAAAATCCATTGTGCGCAGCTTCGGGTAATCAGTGCAATCTCCTCGTCTCGAAGCGCAGCTCTCCACCATAATGTAGGGATTGACCCACTTCTGTCGAGACTCGAGTGGAAAAAGCCTTTAGCGTCGAGGATTCTCTGCGCTTTATGTTGTTCATATTACCTTGTTGAAGCCACAACCTTCGGGAACAGGTCATTTCTGAATCTTTCTGAAGCACGTTCGTTGCTCGCAGACGGGAGAACGGAACAGAAGGCTATCGCGGTTCTGTGTGTGTTAGAACACGCGGTAAGTTGTTTGGTCCAGAGAGTCGTTGGAAATAGAAAGCAGAGGAACAGGGGATCGATGTGGTACGTCGGCCTGACCTTGCCCGGTTCTCCTCAAGGGAAAACAGATTCGGCAAGAGTCCCTCGTGCGAGGCTTTGTGTGACACAGGATTGATTTCTGAGCGCACTGTAGAGAAACCAAGACTCGAAATTTGAATTACATGGACACCCGCAAATAAATCACGATAAAACACTTGCTTTGCCTTTCTTTGCACTCTGAGTGAACAACGTACGAAGAAAGTTAAAAAGAAAGAAAGAAAGAAAGAAAGAAAGAAAGAAAGAAAACTAGGATCGAATTGTGGTGAGGAACAAACAGATGGCACTGTTTTTGCACAGCGCAGTGTCCGGAGTCTGATCTGGTCTGATGGATGTGCAATGTTACTTCGGGATGCGTCCCGATCCAGAACCCATTGCTTTTAATAGATCATCATCTTCTTCATCATACAGCTCAACATCGCGCAGCCTCTCATGAATTCAAGTGGGCTCTTTGCATGTGACTTGCGGTGCATAAAAAAAATGAAGCTGCGAAAAACTGCCCATCAGTGATGGCAATAATTTCCCGATCGAGTGCAGACACATCCGAATCATTTTGACCACGGTGGAACACGAATCACTGGGCAACTCAGTCTTGCATTTTGCGAGACCGAAGCCAAGAGAGATCTGTGTTTGTGCAACGTTACGAACATTGGGATTCACACAAGTGGCCTGTGGTGGTTGGCCACAGAAAACAAAGCATTCGCTTTTGTTTCAAGCACCGAGTAAGGATGCTTGTGAAAACCTCTGCTCACCAACCCCATCCAACTTCCTGAGTGGAACTTCCTTGGCAGAGCATTTCCTCAATGGAACCTCTGTTGGTGGACCCCTTGGTGGAGCTCACACCTTCAGTACCTTCACATCCACCTTCACCACAAGGACTCCCACAATGATCGGGCCTGTGCGAAAGCCTCCTGCTGCCAAGTTAGCGCCTCAGCCAAAGACGTCTGCTTCTGTTGCTTCCAGTTTCAACGGAAATCAAAAGGGTCACGATCGACAAAGCGCTTGATTTCCAGCAACCCTTCCAAATGACAAAATGTTCGCGTTTTCTTGCTTTCGCAAACAGACCCGGACACCTCACCTCAAATGTCCAAATCGGGCATCGTGATCACTGAAGGTGGGTTCGCAGTTTTCCCTCCCCCAGCGTGCGTGTGTATCAACAGACACTACAGATGAGCAGTGTCTGCAGTGATAGAGGTGTTCGCACCAGCACTACAGCGCTGAGCCCGTCCCATCAATAACCCGGGGAAACAGCGCCTAATAGAATCTCCCCTGCCATACATCAGCTCCGCTCCATCCGTCATCCAGCGCCGCTTCCTGATGCAGACGCCAAACGCCTCAACAATGTCATTGTTCGTATTTTTATCGCTTCGACACAGACGGAAACCGTTGCATTGACTTGCGTGAATCACGGTGTTCGTGCTGTTTTTGGTGGCATTGTGGGGAATCAGAAACAAGCAGGCGAGCAGAGGGCAACAGGAGAGTTCGGTCACTTGCTCTTGTACTTCAAATGTTCCACTGCATTCTCCTACCCCGCATGACCCTGGAGCGAATAGTTCTCGTGTGACAAACTTAGCCTGTGGTGAACGTCTCACAAGAAATTCAGGCTGAAAAATTGTTCCACTTCAACAAGAATTCGTCAGTGTCGATGCGCGCTTTCGCGACGCGACGGTCTCACTGTGGATTGCCAAAATCCCTGCAGACCGTGCTGCACGCACACTTGAAGTGCGCGAGAGCAATGCAGAACAAACTTTAACCACACCACAATTTGGACAACCACTCTAAACTCCAAAACAGGACCCTTGGAGGAAAAATGCTTTCCTGTTTGATGGTACAAAGTGTGGAGGTCAAAGAAATTGGAGGTTCAGGAAGCCTGCTGCGATGAGAGCCCGTGCACCGTTGGGAGCTGAAGCAAGAGACAACGGGGCTGTTTTGAACAAATCAAAGGCAGCTCCAAGGAAAGAACACTCACAGCTAAAGAAATATTACATTATAAGCAGACCCACACACGCACAAAAACCACGCGATTTCCTTTTTCAAGCTGGTAATTAATAACGTTTAACAGTCGCATTACTGTCATACGAGCGCGGGTTGTCGCATCAATATTTCACAGGGCCCTGGACATTACGTCAGCCGAATTTCCCTGCGGGAACGTAAGACATGTCACTGCGCCCGGCCGTGCGGGATTTACGACAAAACGCAATGGACGTAACTGTCAGGTAGAAAGCTCTGACCGCGCAGGTGCAGGGCGGGCGGGAAGACACGAGGAATGTCGCATCGAGATTCTCTTGCTGCGCCGACCCCCGCTCGCTACAGTGGAGCAATGAGCAGGGCAATGAGCACCAAAGGCACTGATGACGGCACTGGGAGACAGGTCGTCAACGAACAAAGTGGACAAATCTTCCAACAAGCAGAGATATAAAGCCGGTGCACGTTGCACGTTGGGGTGCAGCAACAAAGCCGTGGGAACACTCAGCCTTCAGTGGAGAGCGCGACACCCGTCACCAAAACCACTGAGAACACACCCAGAACTTCACATCGCTCCGGAAAAAACGCCTCTATCCTGACATTCAGAGCTCGTGGTGAACAAAAAACGTGCAGCTCAACATTGCACACGTCACGCGTGGGTGATGCAGTTTGCTCAAAACGAGAAGTTAAATCCTTCCGATGAAAACCAGAGGATCAAGTTCGTTTCCAGCGAAAAAAAAGTCGATTCTTCCAAACAACCAGACGAAACAATTCTCTGCCCACGCCGTTCTGAACATTCCCTTTCCATTTTCCCGTGCGAATCAGAAGTGAAGGCAGCTGAGCACGCGACCTGTGCAGGCTTCACCTGATCCACGGCCACTTGGGCACGACACGTGACACGAGTCGAGGACGGAGCGGAGATTGAGAAGGTCACTTCCCGCAGGATCGACACACGCGTACCCAACGGCATCACTGGGTCATCTGGATGTGGATTCGGTTTCAAGTCGCGTGCGACAGAGATGTGCGCCAACAGGAACGGACGTGGCGAAATACTGGACGAAAGAACGTACACGATGATCAAGAAAATTATATTCGAACACGAGAGAACAACCAGGGAGCAAGGTTGTACGAACAGAACACGTCAGCACATAGAATATGGGTCTGTGAGTCGGCAATGAAGGAGTCTGCACAAACACATATGGGTCGCGCGAACAGCCAGATAAGAATCGTGGACAACCCTGGATCTGCATCAGAGTTCATGCATAAAACATGAGAGACTTGATCTGGGAGAGTCTGACAAGGTGCACGTCACGTTATCCGTGGTGTCGACCACTCATTTCCTGCACCGCGACTGGCAAATCCACCTCAAACAACTGCGTCAACTCATCTGTCTGTCACAGAAGTCATTCTCTCACATTTCAACGATCAATGCAGTCGTTTTGTCCACTCGGAGAACTTGAGGAGACTGCAAGTCAAGTAGAAACAAGGCCAGAAGGAACGAACGGACAGGATGCTGATCAGGATATAACCAGGCCAAAAGCTCTCAGAAGTGTTGTGTGAGTTATCGCGGTTAATTTCCAGCGGGAACTGGTCCAACTAAAGGTTTGATGAGGTCAGGCATTGTGCATACCACAACAATCTTCCAACGCAACTTGCTTGACACGTTTCCGCACGAAAACTCGCAGAAACTCGGGCAACCAAATGGGATCAGAGTCAGCTTGACCTGCTGGTCGTTGTGGTGGTATGAGATGCGCTGTGGGCGCAGTTCACTGGTCAGAATGATGAATATCCAGGTCAATGGACACTCGTATCTATCTGCACGACGCGCCGAACAGATTCACTCTGGGAAGCGTCAGCTGCCACTCAGAAGGAGGTCAACTCTCCATCAATCCAACTCCCAATCACGGCAACAGAACAGAACACACATCTCTGGGAAGGAAAATCAATCATACATTGGTACCATTCGGGCTTAAATTACATTTCCTCTCGCAATAAAAACACCCACACAGCTGTGGACCAACAGGAGTCAACCAGAAACGTCAAGAAAACGAAACAACCCAAAGGCGACCTGCAGTTGTGTAACCAGAACAAAGTCAAGCCACCGAATTCCATCGAATTTAACAGGTTCGTCACGAAGTCTGTATGAGGTCTTCATTTCAACAGATCTGACGAGTCCAGTTGCAACGAACGAACTTCACGCCGAGGCCCAAAAATTGTTCGATCCAAGGCGCAAGTGTCACGGCCGCCTGGCAACACAATCCAACAGCGTAACAGAGATAACATCAGCCAGTGCTCACACAAGGAAACACAACGTCTGCGTTTTGTACTGGAGAGTAAGGAACAAGCAAACAGGAACGAGGATTTACACAAGTGTTTCGCCTGATAAACCCCATCTTCTTCCCAAGCAGATCAGGTCACCACTAAATGTTTCGATATTCATAAGAATCCCTGGTGCAAGGCTGCGCGTTGGGTGTGCTCTGATGCGCAGACAGCAGAGGCCTGACAATGACAAAGCAATGTGGCCGACTTCATCGATGTGGTCTGGGAGCGAAAGAAATGTTCCCGGGCACAGTCTGGTTTTGCACCACATCATCTGAAACGTCCAGGCTAAGGCCGTTCCATACGCCGTGGAACATCCCCACCGCAGCGCTATCTCACGATCCCAACAGCGCCGTCCTGCAGTGGGGTCGTCATTTCTGCTGCGCTACCGGAAATTGCCTTGTTGGCTGATTTTTACAAGACTCGTTCAACACGACCCGGACGTGTCTGGAAAACACTCCCATCAACACGGGTCGCGCTGCCAGGGAAAACCGCGGGCAAATATGGAAGCTTCTCACACGTTTTCATTCAGCTCTGTCGATATTGCACTGAAAAACGTCAGTCCCGCTCGAAACTGAGCATTGCGCAAGTCCCGACAGACGTCTGCAATAATTCTGCAGTTTCTACGGTTTGGGGACAACCCAAATCATGTTACATTCTGAGGCAAGTCACATTCACATCAATACGACTCTTTGTCTTTCACATCTGCACTGGATGGCTCGATCGCATGACAATCAGTATGCTTGTTCCGAACGCAGCATCAATCGGTGCAGCACCCGCACAAGACTCTGGACGGAAAAAGTGCACCTGAGATGCACACACGACATTCATCCATTTGCCTTTCACCATACTGTTGGCACGTACTTGAAACATTGTTTGTCTTGTTAATCTGAACTTTTGTGGAGTTCTCAAAACAGGATTGACGCGTGAGAAAGTCATCTGGGAAAGAACGAATGCGAGGAATTTGAATCTTTTGCAATTTTGTACCCTTTGATGTCAAAGGAAAACGTCCTGCTCGTATTCTAGCAGAAAGGGCCACTCGCAGGTGAGGACTACAGTGAAGACCACGATGAAGCAACACCGCTTGTCAAAAAGCAAAACACGTCCCTCGACCGGCTCACGCGCACACTGCACGACCTCGCAGAACTGCAGTTGCTGCAGGTGGCGCGACCGAATTGACCGAGTTCGCTGCAGGCTTGCTCACTGCGTCCCAGACCCCAGGCCCGTACACAAAACGCTGTCGTAACTGCAGCTGTGTTCCGTGGGCGAGACCATCAGCCTTCAGACACTCAAGTCTGGGTGGCAACGCTGAGGTGATCTGCGCCACCTCTCCTCTCTGTCGCGTTTTCGCCCACCGGGTTGCAACTGTCCGTCAACACACCGAATATTGGAAGAAAGAATGCGTCGGTTTCTGGAACAACGAGCACATGTTCCAGTGACGAGCACTGCAAGGTGACAAATGGCTGGGTTTTCGAATCCCAGTGTGACAGCCTGGCGCACCAGGTAAATTTCCCCGCACACGGTCATGGTTTTGTTGAACGCACAGGAACAAACGGAAGAAAAGACCAAGGCGAAAGTGATGCGAAAGCGGAAAAGCAGCCCGAGAAGGGCAATGCCCGAATCTCATGAATTCGATCGTGACGCCGACGCACGCAAGTGGGACACCGCGCTGGCGTTTCCCGCAGTTCCTTCTCGTTATCCAGCGAACTGCAATAACAAGCCGCCCGGGCTCCAGACGCGCCAGCCCGCTGCAATGAATCAACGTACATAAACGCACCGCTAGACCGTCGCCCGGTAAATTAGCATGGAGACGCGCTGGGGAGGAGATTGAATGGGAGGGAACGAGTGACGGTCAGTGAAATTGCTCCAGGATTACTCAGTCGCAGATAAAATTACGTTGAAGATGTGTTTGATGGCGCCAGTCCTGACATTGATGTTTTTGGGCTTTACGCAACGAGAGTTCTGACACCATCCAATCTGAAATGACCCAGATTCTCTTCCAGATTCGTTTCCAACCAAAAACAACTCCCGTTTGCCGTCCGAGGGTTTCAGAGGTCCAGGTCACAGGCAGCCTGGACGGTGCACCATAAAGGTGTGTTGTTTTCTCCAAGACATTTCTCACAACCGGTTCCACAGCTTTCGTCTCGGAATTCTCACTGACCTTGTTGTGGGCGAAGGACGAAAGAAATAGCAAATGCGCTTGCCCGACGGAGGGCGGTGGCGGTGGCCTGATTCGCGTCGAGTCGATGTGATTCATTGCGCCTGTCAGGAATGCAATCACCTCGCTCAAGCCGCTTCAAATTGAATTACACGCAATTCCACTGGACCTCCTTCTGACAACGGCCCGTGCACTGTTGCAGCGGAATGAACTTTTGCAAAAGCACCCATTTCTCAAGGTAGATCGCAGCAAAGGGGAGCAGTGGGCCAACACTTCGAAGTCCAAACGCAACCATCGGTGCAACAAAACGAATCGTCACTGATTTTTTTTCCATATGAGCGTACTGTTCAATGGTCATGCACATTTGTATCAGTTGACACGGGCCACTCGGACGTGACACTCGTCGCCTCGATGAGTTTCAGGGTGGAAAGGGTCTGGCCCTTTCATGACACCGGGCTGATCACTTTCCAACTGGAGCACTTAGTCTGGCGTGACGTGCAAGCGGCTCACTCAAACCGAACAAAAACCTGCTTCCCTGCATGTTGGCAAATTTAGGTGTGGGGAGGAACACCCTCGGAGAAATAGCGCCCTCGTAGATCTGTCGCCAAACAGCGAAAGAGCTGTTCGAATCGCTGAGACTGCTGAACAGGCTTTAGGCGCAGCGCTGTTACACAATACGCGAGGCGATCACTTCCACACCATCAGTAATCCCGCTCTAAAACGGAAAACACCCATTACAAATTTGTCATTGTCTGCGATGCCATGTTTTTGTCCAATGACAGTTTCAAATTAGCGCGAAAGACCTTCGACGCATTTTTTTCTCACACTGGATTACTTGGGATACTTCTAAATGCTGCTGTAATGGCATTTGTGGAGTGTACGAGGGAAGAACACAAGCACTCGATGCACATTTTTCTTTCGATTTTTCAGTGATTTTGCGAAAAGAGATATCCAAAGCGCAACAACTCAAGCAACTGAAAGGAGGCAGATCAACATGGTGGCAACGCACCACACATCACCCTGTAGCTCAGCGGTTTGAAATTTGAAGACATTTTGCATTCTTCTTCCAACAGCAGCGTTACAAACTGAAACAGAATTTCACAAGAAGGCGATGTAACTTTCATCGCCACATACAAACAGGTGCCTCCGCACATCTCGGACAACAAACGCATTTTGCGTCCTCGTCTCCAGATACACAGGACAACTTCAGACGGGAGCAAAGGTCCCCAAGTCTCGTCAGCGCGATGACTGCGGAACCGTGCTGCATGTCGCGTGGCCACAAGATGGAGGAGGGAGGGCGGGTGAGACAGCGGCGCTGCAGGCATATTGATCTGACACAACCTCCGTCAGGCGGGATGGCTCGTCTCACAGTCCAGGGCGCTGAAGCACCGTGCCTGGGTTGACAATCAGCAGACCCATCACGAGACGAACATTCACCCAATGTTCAAGTGAGTGGTGTGGATAGCAGCCGTCCTTTGACAGTGTGTCCGTGCATGACGGGTGGGTGGGGGTTATTCTCTGCATTTTCTTGGTGAAGAAATGATCATTTTGCTCAGGGCCAGACCCAGGAAGAGTGCATAACCTGGCCAGGCCTAAAGGCGAGACGCACTGCAACTGCAAGCAGGTGCAAGAACTGGTGATCTGTCGGCTTCAGAGACGCACGTTGTGTCGTTTGGAACAAATGTCCTCAAGCAGCCAGGCCAAATTCACCTGTCTTGCCTGAAATCTGCATGTTCACCTGTCTCACCTCCAATCTCCGCGGCAAACAAGAGAGATGCCCATTAGCAAAAAGCAGCGCTGAAAGGAGCACAAGCCTTGAATCACCTCTTCACACACGAAGCCGCTTTATCACGACATGCATAAATCAAGGGCTCGCTTCTCTTTCACCTTGCAACACAGACTTAAGCTCTTTGCCCGGCCCCAGGTTATTTATTTCTATTAGCAGGTCTTCTTCTGCAGCCTTCGCGGGGACATTAATTCCGTCTGCTGGTTGTTTACGAGGCACCACGGCTGCTGAATGCAGCAAGCTGGCGCAGCAACCGCCATGCAGGCGAGGCCCGAGGAGGGAGTTCTTCCTCCATCGATGTCGCCTCGGTCCGAGCCCATCGGCTGAAGGATACAGCCTGCTCTGCTCCACATTACACCCGCCACCTTTCCCTGATGTGGCAATGTTTTTCACTGAGAAACACTGGACTTCTTCCGTCCCCAACTTCCGCGTCCGCACGCGCCATTCTGAATGTCTGATTCTGATGTGGCCTTCAAGGTTTCTAAAGCTTGTTCTCTCGGACAAGTTTTTGGGCCAAGCACTCTTGGAATTGGAAGTGAGAAGTCTTGCTACAAATACAAATCGGGAGATCCAACACGGCAGCAGTGATGCTGCTCCACTGCACGTCAGAAACCCCAACGTCCCCTGTCCACCAGGGAAGGGGGAGGGGAAATCACACCAACCTCAAAAGTTCACGTGCCCCCAGAGCGGGGGAGGGCGGTCGACTGGCTGAGATTGTATCCGTTGGGGAAAGGATCTCACACATGAGGGAAGGAATCATGCAAACACTCTGATTTGGCCTGACCAGGTACTTGCCAGATTTTACCCAAGTTCTATTCCACAGCAGCGGGGCCCATCTACACTGCAGCGTGAGAAAACTCCACGTGCGCGTGTGAAAGGTGGCGCAGGGTGCGCACAGCCTGACGAAATTCGGGATGACGGACGCGAACCAATGTTGGTTGTTCAGGAATGGGCCTCAGCATCAATGTCCAACGCTCAGTCACTGCACATCTGATACAAACATAACGAAGAATTTTCAATGTCCTTCTCCTCGATCTGAAGACATAAAACAGGCAACGAGGCACAAACATAACTCGCGAGCCGAGGACCTGTGTTATGCATCACAAAATCTTCACTGCGAGAGGTGCAGTTTCAGCTTTACTGCTGCACTTGCTTGAACTTATGATCTGCTCACGTTTCTTTTCAGATGACTGCTCATCTGTCGTTGTTAGTTCAGATGGGATCTGGCAGAACCGACCAGAAAAAGAACAGACATCTTCCACACATCTCACAAAATAAACCTAACAGCCTTCATGAGTGAACTCAATCATCCGCAAAACAGTGTTTCCACGGTGCGAGTCAAAAAATACCCACCTACAATGCTGAACGTCCATTCCATGAACACTCCTCCTTCCTGATCGGACAGGAAGCATGAAGGTGCACCACGAATACCTTTGGTGTGAGTTTCTGACCGGACTCCCCATGCTGCGGAGCCCAAACCCAACACAGACCCCGAAGTGACAACTCTGTCCGAGAGGACATCATTTTCCACGTGGGAAACAAGTCAGAAACAACAAAACACCGGACCATTGCACCTAGGTTTTGCAAGCAATATTGTTTTGCACGGAGCAATTCCCATTGCCCGCAGACAAACTCGAACAGCGTCTGCTCTCAGATACATGAATCCCACAAGCAATGCTCATCTCATGCACAAACACAGACAGGATGATTCTGGCGCAGATCCACGAGAGCAACATGTGTCACAATGGGCAAACACACACTCTGCAACACTGGTTACACAAAAGAGCACGTGAAGCTGCAATGTCCGCTTGTCCCGAAGCACAAGCAATTTACTGCTGAAAGTTACAGAAAATCTATCAGAACTTCACACACACACACGCGCACACATACAAACTCCACACACAAAAGAAACCAAACTGGCAAGTCTCCCCAACCACGGCGACGACATTTTGATTCTTGCATTTACAGTAGGTGAGTGACAAAAGGATAGAATACCGTACCCGATAAAATCTCGCAGGAACCTTGGTGTCAACGACTTCCATCCACGTTCACCACGCGGCTGAGGACCGATATCAGTCGGATGAGCACAGAAAAACTTACAAACCTGAACGAACTTTTCCAGATCCTTTCGCGGCCGAAGAATAATGCTCTTGGGATCAACCACTATCTCCTGCACCCGATTTCGAAGCTGAAGGCCTGGTGGTCCCCAGAAACATTCAGTTCACTTTCAGTCCGCGACGGCCACCACAATAGTGTTGTCATGCAGGTAAAATGAGGCAAGAAAAATCTTACCTTTTGGATGACTGTTGAAACAAGACTTCCATCCAGGATTTTATCTCCCACTTTTCTGCAGTGGAAAGACAAATATCTGTACATGCTGCTCACCTTGATATGGAATTCCAGGTTTTCGTCCATCTGGTAGATGTAGGAGAAGATGTCCTGCACGATGCGCGGGATGATGCCGCAGAGATGCGCGTCCGCCATCACACCCTGGAACACGCACGAAAGAAATTAGAAAATTCACATTGATTTGAATGTAGTGCGCACAACTGTTTTTCATCGCACACGTTCGCTTTGGGGAGGTCTGCAAGGTACCCTCTTTCTTCAGCTTCTCTTTTTGGTGTCTACGTGTGTGTATGTGCTGCGTATGGAAACGGAGAGGTCAAATTTTTCACACACGTCACCCATTAGAAGATTCTGTCAAATATTCACAGCCCTGGGATCCCTGTGCACAGATAGATGGGCGGACGGACTGCGGGGAGAGGAGGGAGGGACGGACTCCGAGGCCCTCTGATACCAGAATTTCGATCCAGAATCCGCCCAAGGACTGAGTGACAAATCAGGCGCTGATAGCGCCGCAGCAGGCGGATGACGAACAAGGACAAATGTGAACAAGAAGGCTACGCCTAACAAGAAGTTCCGAGGCGGGAACCCTGATGGTCGCGGAAGCGCAGG
>JAAUXT010027182.1_pt1 | contig 29139 bp, 19 predicted proteins | sample 7278171 | NCBI WGS metagenome assembly JAAUXT01 (sample SAMN14350112, study PRJNA611818) | marine sediment metagenome | isolation source: surface marine sediment (1.8m) | place: French Polynesia: Moorea | collected 2018-08
ATACTCTAATTTTTCTTTAAGTTGGACAATTTCTCAGTAAACTGATCTGTATCAAGTAATTTTATAGTGTAAACAAGCATAGAAAATAACTTTTATTGCAATTAATCTTTCAGCCAAATGATCTTATGGTTCAAAATTATGACTTATTTTCAGTGAACTTTATGCAACTCAAGTTCAATTTTTTCATGTAAGCATTTTGTCCTATTGCTGCTCTTTCACCATGCAAAGTTCCAGGCAACTTGAATGTGTCAACCCTGAAAAACGTTGCCCAATCGGTTACTTAGATTGCATGTCTCGTACTCGTATCCTCTCCGCGAGCCTGAATTCAGTAAATTCGACTCGCGATTCTGCCGGCCGGCCGGCGTGGATCCTTCTCTTCCTCGACATTCACAGCGACGAACGAGAAGCTTCACACACTGTGGACAGAATCAAATTAAATTGGAATTGAACCGAATTACTCCATTTCAAGCCAGCTGCTCACCAACTCTGATGAAATAGATTCCGCGACTGTGAGGAGCAGAATATTTCTGCTCAAAGAATGTCTTTCTGGCTTCATTGGGTGCGTGTAAAGATGTCATTACAGGTCGGCATCTCGAGGCCCAAACCAAATTGAACTCGCTGATGGCCTCAGTGTGAGGAATTGTTCAGACTGCGAGTTCCCCGGCAGCCGAGCTGACCCGAGGCGGATCCGGAGTCAGCCGACCTCAGCCGAGGTCACGCATGACACGCAGCTCGTGCTTCGTGTCGGCTACCTCAGTTTCTGTTCTCGTGTTTCAAAGTGGAGCCTGTGGAACGGCACAAACCAATGTTCCGGAGAGAGACAGAGAGAGAGACAGAAGAGACAGACAAAGGTGGAGCAAGGCAGACACACAGGATTCTTTGATTCACAGCCACTTGTGGACACGCAAATAAGCTGCACCGTAGTACAGACGTCTTCCTGGCCTACGTGCAGAACAGGCAGCACACAACCCAAAATATTCCACAGCAATCCTCGTCTTTTAGAAAGCGATTCTTCAACGCAATTTCCGTTGCGTTGAAACACAAGCGCTATTTGAGTCAAGCCCTCAGCGTAAGCATTCCTGAGCACTGCGACTGATGCAGGTGGATGACTCATTAGAACACTCAATGTCAGCGTCTTATTATTAACATTAGCCTTTTCTGGAAGGACTCATCGATTTCTTTTTCATTTCCAAGGTTGCCTCATTTCATCGCTGCATCAACAGAAGCTCTGTGTTCGCCGTAATTCTGTTCGTGCTTTTTGCGCGAGTGTTTCAGATGTCATTGATCAGAGGGGAAGCTGGGTGCGGAGAAAATTCTTGCAACGCAACAACAACCCGCCATCGACACAACTGCACGGAGATGGCAGCCTTTCGATTGCTTCACAATTAAGAAACACAAAATTGATGTTTTTTCCTCCACACCCACGGAGGGAGTGCAAAGTTCTTCATCACACCCAGATGAAAACTAACCTCAGCAGCTCCTGCAGCGAGGGAGTCCCTCGAGCCTTTTCTCATTCCCAGTTCGGAGTTTTATGATTTTCGCAGAGGAAACGGCACCAACCGACTGTGTCTGAAGTGCCTGAGATGAAGCAAACAAGTCAAGACGCCAAAAGCGTAATTCTTGGCGCCATTCTGACAAAACGTTGAAACTCACTGAAAGCCCAACACCGAAAACAAGCCCATACTCGCTCTGTTCACTGTTCAACACAATTGTCTTCTGTTTCTCAAAGCAAGGATCTGCATTTGGGTGTGAGTCAAGGCGATCAAATACTCGTACCACGATGCATTTACAAGGTCTTGCATGAAAACCGAACTTCAGATCAGAGAAACCGGACACTTTTGTGCCAAGCCCTACGACCTTGTACGATCCCGAACAAGAAGTCAAAGTATCACCTTGTCTTCTGACTTGGCGTCTTTTCTTTGGTCCCAATCGGGACGTGTTTTCAACACAAACGGTCTCATACTTCACGAATTAATGCAGGCTAAATTGCAAAATTCACATTTTGTGGCTCACATGTTTGCCTCTGGACTGCACACAGCGCCAGATGGATGGATCACTGTGAAAAGCAGGCATCAAACTCGTAACACAAGTCTGAACACAAGCCGCAGTTTGGTGCCCATTTTCAAACTTCAAGTTTGTCATGCAGACAATCAAACTGTTTGAGCCCTGGTGCACAAGAAAAATATTGGGGAAAGTTTCGTCATTTCTTGGCGGTGTTTTCTCCTCGGAGCGGAGCAGCCTCCTTCACCTTCGTTTCGAACTCTCAGATGAGTATCGGGAGTCAATTAAAGAATGGAAATGTGATTGATCTGTTTGTGGAGAGCTGGCGAGACGAACTCGATGCTGCACGGTATTCCGGGTGCAATCGTCTTCGCATCAGTCGAAATAACAGCTTGGAACCCCGAGTCCACGAAGCTCCCAGTCAAACTCGAGGCGCTTTCTTTCTCTCCTGGCTCAAGTCAGAATCCCGCGTGTCCCCAACACATTGATGACTGTCCCAAACAGGCTTTTGTTTGAACCCCCCATCTTTTCTTTGTCTTGCTGACGTCACATACAGCTCTCCAAGTGACATTCCCCAACAGTATCCGTGCAGTCAGTCAGCCTGCGACTGCTCAGGCAGCAACCAGTCAAGTGGGCGCTGCCACGTTCTGCTCTTCGTTGCCAAGACACCTTCCCGTGCCATGTTCCCAGGGCCCAACAGTGGCCGCGGCCTGAGCAGCACAAAAGGCCCTGGTCCTGCAGAATCTGGGCCGGACCCTTCGCACCCGGTCGCTGTGGTCGCCTCAGCTCAAGGCTCATGCACATGATAGATCAATTACATAGCAGTTCTGATAATACTGTGGTTGATTCTGATTGATTGCAGACCTTTTAATATCAGTTCAATAGCGCTGCGCAAATCCAATTCCCATCGATTTTGCCAGTTTTTACTGTAATGTGTTCCAAGTGCGATTGGTGGCTGCAAGTTGCAAAACAAATTTTCGGCTGGTGCTAAATCAGTCGATTCGTTCGCACCCAGGCAGGGTGAGACTGCTGGAGGATGTTCAGAACGTGGTTGGCAGCGTAAGGGAGTGTGTTGCCTGGGAACAAGAGCACACTGAACTCCCGCGGTCCCTCGTTTTGAGCGCCCGAATTCCAGCCTGTCTGAGTGTCCCTGACGTGTTCAGGGGGAGTTCCTGCTTGAGCGTCTCACCCCCGCGCCCTTGTCACCATGAGTGGCCGCAGGATTTGCGCTGCGCCGCTGAGACGGCAAAGGGATTGAAAAGGCCAGACAAATCTCGTCACTGGAGTCAGTCCTTGACTGACCTCAGCCAATGCTTTCAAAGGCACATGAGAGGAGTGATCTTGCCTGTCCACAACTGCGAAACCTTCAACAGTTTTTCATGGTCTGACCAACACACCTCAGACTACGATGGTCCCAACCTGGAATTTTTCTCACAAACCACGCTGTACCCGAGGCGTTTTAATCTTGGTTGTATTCACAGTGAACCTGCCTTCGCTTGCTTTGAGAGGCGGCGGACATTCATCATGTCGTCTTCAGCTTATTTTCCTCGACAGAGTGACTGACACAACCAACAGGAGAAGCAGTTGCGATGAAGTCAAAACACTTGATACAAATATATCGCACCTTCCCAGTGCAATTTGGGTGTTGAATGCTCCGAGTGGGAAACAGAATCATGAGAAGTGAGCTTCCCGCGATTCGTAGTACGAAAGAAACAGTGTGCCACGCTTCCCACAAACCCAGACTCTCCACTCTGCGTATCTGAACATCAACAGAGTAAATGGGATAAAGAATGGCAGGGAGATAAGACCTGCAGAATCCCTCCAACCAGCTAGTCTGCCTCCAGGTGCAACACCGAAGTGGGTTTCTCACCTCCTCTCTGGTGGTTTCCTCAGTCGGATCTGGGGCGGGAACCTTGCACCCCCGAACCTCGATCAAAATCATTCACCTCCGTGCTTAGTTCCGCAGGCCCTTCCGATCCTGGATTTGCTGGAGCTTTCAAGACACGAGGAAGAAACTCGAGATTCACCCAGGGATCAGTTGCGTGAAAAGTGAGACGATCTATCGATGCGAACAGGTCAATCCATCGATCTGCGCGTCGAGGTGCCTGCGACGAGTTCTTACACCAAGGACCAGCGACGAACTGTTCTGGGGCGGTTCAGAAGAAGACCATTGGAGTCTGCCGCCTGCCCCCCCCTTCCCCTTCAAAATGCAGTCTGGCCCACAATTGTGCACCGCAAGTGCTTTTGTTTTTGTCTTTCCCGCAAGTAACATTCTCTCGGTTGATTAAAAACGGCTCCGTCGGGTCTCTTCCCTCAACTAAATTTTTGATACGAGCATGCCCATGGAACCAGGCTCAGCGTTTTGTGTCACCAACGGTCATTTCAAACGCCAAAGATGGTCTCAATGTACAAACAGGCAAAGGCGAGGTTCTGACACTTTGGCGACGGGCCGCGTGACGAAAGATGTGTTCAGCAACATTTGCACAGCTTCCTGAAAAGGAAGAAACCGCACTTCTGTGCAAATTTTCAGCTGCACGTCTTGGAAAGAAACCATTTTCGTGTTGAATAAATTTGCATCAAGCAGACATCTCACAGTAAATTATCACCCTCGCCTCCCTGCAACAAGAATCCGTCGACGTACAAACACAATTCTTGTTTTCACATTTTTTTCTAGACATTTTTTTTTTTTTTGAAACGCGTGAAGCAGTGTTCGCTTCGGTTTCAGAGACGACGCAAAACTGGGGTTTCGGCGCAAACAACGTTTTTGAGCTCTTTTTCTCAATGAACTACTTCTGGAATTTGTTTTGTTCAAACGAGTTACACAGACACGGTGTTTCTGCTTGGCGTGTGTGACATGGACCCCATCATTCTGTTGGCGCATTCTGTAGAATTGTAAAATCAGCGAAGCGCGATGCCAGTTTGCGGACGCTTACATTCCGGTTAAAGTCCTGTCCAACATTGTGCATCGTATTTATCGCTGGAAAGATACTGTGTACTCACATGTGGAAACCGCAAGCAGCGTGGCGCTTCCTGGGTGACAGGACTCGTCCATTCCCCTCTCCAGTCTTTGCATTCGTCCATTCTTCCTTCATTTCGTCTCTGGTGGTGGGGCATGCAGTTCGGGGGCGTGGGCGGCTGGGAGCTGAGTTGCACTTGGCTGCACGCTGGCTGTTGACCACGGATGGCGTTGCATGCTGTCGAGGGAGTACACACGCCGGTGTCAGCATGTGTACGTACAGCAAGGCACGGCGCCGCATTCGCCTGACGATGGTGGTGATGCTTGCAGAGCGGTCAATATTCTGTATCGCCAGCTGCCTCAGTCGCAAAAAAGCCTCCCATATATGTAGTAGTACACTTGCATGCAGCTAGCTGTTGGCTTTGGAAGCTGGATAATGTAGGTAGAATTCCGCCTGGCTTGCAATGGCTTGGTGTGGCTCGTTTGGTTGGATTGCACTGAGTCTGTTGCGGGACGGGACTGCCGTTGTGTAGATATCCATTTGAATTTCATGATGGAACACACTGTCACATTATCCCAATTATTCCTTGTGGTTGGCTTCACTCTTCACACCAGATATTACAAGTACGCAGCATCACTTTTGTTGTCACCCTAGTGAACAGCATTGGGATTTACTGAGCGGGTTGCACTGACTGATTTGGGTCGCTCTGGAGCCAATGACCACAACACATTTCGTACCCTTTACGGAAACCACAAGCTACGACACGCGAAGCAGTCCCCACTGACACCAAAACAGGTTGATCAGATTTCACTTCGAACTGGCGACAGTTTCCTTCCAACCAACACCTGTATTTGCGCGATGGCTCAAGTGCAGCAAACGAGCTACTTGACCTGCAACACGGTACAGCCAACACATCCACTTCAGTGATCACTCCTTTGTACCAATTCCGTACCAGGTTCTTTGTTTTCATAACCTCGGGCTCACTTTGTCGAGCATCTGAAAGTTTTGCGTCTCAAACAGGACATAACAATTTTTTGATTCTGTTGCCCTCACGGGATATGAAAATGTCCCCATACTTTCTTTTGGTCTTGACAGCAATTTTGACAACTTGATTTCGTCCGAAAAACACGGCCCAAGTCTTCTGTGTGTTGAGAAGCAGGGAACAACCGTCCGAACACAGCGGAAACGAGTTTTCCTGCGAGCCAATCACTGAGCACAACAGGTTTTCTTTACAACTGTCTCGAGTAGCGTTCGCCCCGGTTTACGACGTCAATCCATCAGGCAGCCTCGCCTGGTCCCCGGAGCTTGGGAGCTATTCTCCCGTCCTGCCCTTTCCACCACTAAGTAGCCCGACAGAAGCGACGTTACCAATACCTGCATCTTTTTCCTGCACTCATGACAAGCACTTGTTCTTTCCTCATACCCGTTTTGGCACAACCAGATCTGACAGTTTCTGACTTTGATTTTCTTCATGAGCAGGGCAGAAACAATGAGGATCCCAGTTGCGAGACATGGCCAAACACTTCCCGTCGGAAGTGTGACTTGAGTCTGGTATTGAGAGCACACACTTTCCCACTGGGTGGCACAACATGAAAGACGAAGAACGTTGGTGAGCAGACGAACCGACTGAACAAGACCCCAACCTTCTGAACATAGCAATGACTGCAGAATGCTGAAGAGCAACGTTGAGGCCGGGAGGGTTGGTTTGTTCCCTTGATCTGAACTGAATCGATCTGTACAAAACACACACTGAGACAAAAGTGAACAAGTGCACCGCGCGTTCGTTGATGGGGAATTGTTTTTCTGAATCTGAATGGGAGAATTGATTGAGTTTGAAACACATGTGATCGTCCACGTATCAAACCTGACTGATGGGGCCCCCAATGGTCTGAACACGCGTCCACTACACAACCTTCTAGCGTTCCTTTCAAAGCACATGAAAGAACCTAGTTTCATGAAGGGGAACAGAATGAAACCATTACGTACATCGATATCATGTCTGCAGGCAAATCAACAAAATGTACAGGTTCAGTGACTTGATCTTACGTTATCCCTTCAACGACTACTGTGTTTGATACTCATGCAATCTAAAAGCCCGTCATTGTGTGTAACTACCGAGTGAATGGTGATGCGAACCACGGATGAAGAATGTCTATTTGTTCACAGACTGCACGGGGAATAGTGTTTGTATGTTCCTTCTCCCCATCCTCTGCTGTAATGTACACATCAGCTTCTGGGTGTTAGAAATAATCTAACCAATGAGTTGAGCGACCCTTTCTATCACATTTTCTAACCTATATGTAAGATGTAGACAGCTACGATCCTGATTAGTCTTTTTAAAAGAATGATCATCACATGAAACTTTGTTCACATTGTACAGAGGGTAGTTTTTATGTATAATATAGCACTGGCCCTATTTCATGGCGAGGACCATGCGAGATGAGATGACACAATCTCAGTCTCCCACAATGTACCATCATGTAGAGTTCTGAACGAAACCTTCCCTAAGATGGTTGCAAGTTTGGTTGGTTGACAATGGAAGTCATCTTTGCAAGCCACTAAATAAAAAAGTCTCACCAATGAATCGTGATTCATCAGTATAAATTGTCAAAGGAGCATGTTTTAAGTTTTCCTAAGAATTGGCGCTTTCATTTGTCGAGTCACAAGTGCGTTTTGTTCAGATCCCTCACACACTGCAGGAACAGCCAGTCTCATACGTCCGTCTCTATGCTCACATTGTTTATCGGGTTGTTGGATTTTGTGTGATTTTGCTTGTTGTGCTGCTCACTACCCGGGTTCAGACTGACTCCCTCCTCCATCTCCATGATGTCGGACGCACTGTAGGACGTGACAGAGCCCTTCTTCCCCCCTCGAGGGAAGTTGGGACAGCTCTGTACGTGCACGTAATTCTGTTTGTCCTCATTGTCAGTCTCCCGATGGTAGAAGTAGTTGAAGTTTGATACTATAACAGGTACTGGCAATGCAATAGTTAGTACACCAGCGATTGCGCAGAGTGAGCCCACAAGTTTGCCCCATACTCCTATAGGTCGCATGTCCCCATAACCGACTGTAGTCATGGTTACAACGGCCCACCAGAAAGCGTCGGGAATACTTCTGAAGTGAGATTCTTCCGAATCGGCCTCAGCAAAGTACACTGCACTTGAGAATAATATCACTCCGATGAAGAGGAAGAAAATGAGGAGTCCCAGTTCTCGCATACTCGCCTTGAGTGTCTGTCCGAGGATTTGTAATCCTTTCGAATGTCTTGAGAGCTTGAATATTCTGAAGACTCGCACCAGCCTGATGACCCTGAGGATCGCCAGGGACATGGCCTGGTTGTTTGACTTGCTCTCGTCGGCGATGACAGTTCCGAGGGTGATGAAGTAGGGAATGATAGCAACAATATCTATGAGATTCATGATGTTCCTGAAGAAGCCTAGTTTCTCCGGGCACGATGCGAAACGCACCAGCAACTCCGACGTGAACCAGATGATGCATGCGGTCTCTATTATGAAAAACGGTTCGCTGAACTTTGGAATATCGTCTTCCTCAATAGATTCCGTGGTGCCGTTCTTTTCAGTGTCATTGACGACCCTGTAATGTTTGAACTCCGGCAGGGTCTCCAAGCAGAAGATAACAATGGACAACAAGATGATTGACACAGAAAATATAGCAATAAGACGGGCAGGCATTGAGCTTTCTGGATACTCAAAGAGCAACCAGACACGCCTTTGGAATTCATTTTCAGGCAGGGGTTTCTCCTCCTCCTTGATGAACCCCTCATCCTCCCTGTATTTCTCTATGACTTCGTCCCCAAGTTCATAGAACTTGATCTCCTCCGAGAACACGTCCAATGGCACATTGACGGGCCGCCGCAAGCGGCCCCCACTTTGGTAGTAGTAGAGGATGGCATCGAAACTTGGCCTGTTGCGGTCGAAGAAGTATTCATTCCTCAGCGGATCGTAGAACCTGTTCCTCTTCTGAGGGTCCCCCAGCAGTGTGTCCGGAAACTGACTGAGGGTCTTGAGCTGGGTCTCGAACCGCAGACCGCTGACGTTGATCACCACTCGCTCCGAGCACTCATAGTCACTGCTGCCCATAACTTGCGTATCCTCCGGATTTGCATTGTCCTCATCTGCCAACTTTGGAAAGGACCTGGAATTATTGAGAGCAGATCTTGTCAAAGTGCTTACACCCTGCTTGATGTTCTGGTTCATGTATGCTGTCACCGGACCGCCGTTGCCTTCCACCCCAGCCATTGCCACTTCCATTGTGGAGTTGTTCAAGAGAGGGCGTAGCACGGGGGTGAGCCCCCAACGCTCTGTAAACTCCAATGTTGAAATTTTGCTGTGTACTGATTGTGTGGTCTCAGTCAATATGGCGGCAGATCCGATGTAGCCCGGATGAGTGACGTAAACCCAACATGTTTAATACTCCATGTTTAACATTAAATTGCTGCACAGGACCCACTCTGCCCCTGTCATGGTCATTTCTGCAAACCAAAACATTTTACGCATCCCAGGCTACCCTTTCATGGCGACAAATATGTTTTTATCAGAGTAGAATCCACCCAAAAGTGCCGATATAAAATGAGAGAAATGGGATCCAATTTGGACATGGCTTCTGATTGGGCCCCTGAATCTGTCAAAAGATGTAAACAAACGAAAAAAAGAAACCTACATGACATCTTCTCGAAAGCCGGCACCAACACGTCTTGAATCAAAACATTGCGTCAAAATGCACACTTCAATGAAGGCTAAATCGTCAGCAAAACATGTCAACAGAAGTACTTGACATGTTAATTACATGACGGACGAATCAGCGGCCCGTTCCGACCGGTGTGATGCGGTCCCAAACCGAAGCAGCTCGCACAGCTTCTGCTCCAAAATTCTCCAGTATTTTCAAAATTTCTGCCAATTCCAGCTCAATTGTTACACTGATAAAGTCCTTTTCTGAAATAATATCTAGCAAATATTCCGTAAGAGAGGGTAAATTTGGTTAAAATTGTCCAAAATATCCACAGTACATTCTGCTCCGACGGCGGATTGATACATTCACCACAGGTCCACATGTCCGGCAGAACAGCTTTCCCTTGCGTTTTCAATTTTTCATCAAAATAGGACAGATAGGCAAAAGAAAAAGACAGAAATATGAATAAAAAGATATATTGAGGTGATAGAGTGCAAAATAGAGTGAAAAATAGAAAAATAGAGTTCAAATTATGAAGGATTTTTCATTTTTGAGAAATTCGCAAAGCACGCTGGGAACGAGGTAAACGGAAGCCAGGCAGGGAGCACGCCATGCTGTTGTTGAAACATTTTACGTGAATTTTTTGATTTTTGGACGTTTTTGAACGAGCTCAGTGACAAGAGATGACGCAGTATTTGCCTCCAAACTTGCTGGCTTTGTTTGCCCCTCGGGATCCGATCCCCTTCATTCCACCGCTCGACAAATTGCCTCACGAGAAGAAGCTAACGCCGTACACAGGAGTCGCCCAGTTTCTACAGGAGTTTGAGGTAAGTGGGGTCAGTGCAGACGTCTGAGTGATCTGGATCAAGATTCTAGAGTGGAGGTGACGTAAAGTTTGTGTATATTGATGTGAAAACTTGAAACTGAACCATTAGGCGAGAAAGTATAGCCTACAAATAACAAAGAAGCCCTGCGTTGAGCAGACGTTTGTACCGCCAGATGTAGACACCAACAGTCAAACCACAAACATTAAAACGTTCTTATATCTTAGTTCTGCCAGCGATCTGGCCTGATCATGCCCGCGTACGAGGGGGACACCACTTCTGTCTGTTGGAGACTGTTTGCAAACAATTTCATTGTCTGTGGTCACTGAGACGCAGGCTCACAAAGAAAACGGTTTGACCTTTACTTGTCATGCTGACGACAGAAGTGGTATCCCCCTCGTACGCCCTTTTGTTTGCCCCTCGGGATCCGATCCCCTTTATTCCACCGCTCGACAAATTGCCTCACGAGAAGCTAACGCCGTACACACCCAGTTCTTCAGGAGTTTGAAGGGGTCAATGCAGACGTCTGACCCGGTGAAGATTTTGGCCCCACACTATCACCCGGGGTGGGCACGGACAACAAGTGTTTTCCTAGTAATCCTGTCACCGAAGACTTGGGCATTGTGTTGTGATTGTAATGTTTTCCTGAGACCCATCAAAGTGGAGAAAGTTGCTTCACACAACACCAGATAAACGTCCGGCTGGTGTTTTTAAAACGCGCGATCCGGCTCTGCCGGTAGGACGCGCGCTTATTGTGCGAAGTCCCGTTAGGGCGAAGCACCATGTGGTAGTGCAGTATATGGCAAGGTGGATGAAATGTCCCCTGCCCCCAGGGGTTACTCAACTGTTGAGTTACCCCCGGGGGTCAACTCAACCGTGGCCATAGCACTGTGGCCACACGAGAATCTGACTGGCCTGAAGCAGACCGCGCGCTTTCAAGGCGGCAGCCTTGTTGTCAGTTTACAATTGAGAAATGTCAAAATATAGTCACGTGCAGGAAAATCAGAGTGGACATGATGCAAAAAGCAAGAGCAGCAGAAAAGAGACGAGAAGTCCCATCATTCCTGACCGGAAGAAGTGTCCAGCTCTTCACAAAGCAGTCAGGTCAAAGCAAACAGGTTTTTCAAGGTTTGATCAGCAAAGAACAAGCGTCTCACTTGAAATGGTTGAAGGAAAGTTTCTGCTGTCACGTTGTTGGGGTTTTTTGGATTGGTTGGTGTGAGTGATCGTTTCACCAAGTCACATCAATTCAAGGTGTCTGCATGCGATACTGTTTCTGCGTGAAACGGCATGAAACACAAGGGCAAAGCAAATGGGGTTCGTCATATTTGATTGATTGATTCACGCAGATTCTTGTTTGTACGTAGCAGCCACATCTACATGTATCACCTGAGGTAAATTGGGTTCACCGCGTAACAGCTCAGCAAGTATTCACTCTGCGTACTTACATGTCATCGGGCATGGATAGAACTTCCTCGTCATGTCTGTGGGGCGGGTATGCTTCCAGTTCAATGCTAGGAGGAGCTCGTGTCAGTGCAATCCTGCGTACACTGAGCGGGGGCCCAACAGAGCCATATGAGCTGTGTGCAGCTTGTAAATCCCGATTATTTCCATTTTCATAATCATCGTGATGAGTATCATCCACATTTGCTGCAGCAGCAGCAGCGCCTGTTGTTTCCGCAACCTCCAGCCCATTGTTGACATGCCTGCGCCTGCCGCCCCTCAGTTTCTCGTACATTTTGCGCATCTCGTGATGCGGTGTTTCGCCACTGCCCTGAAGCTTGGCGATTTTGTTGTCATGGTTGGTAGGTAAACGTTACTATGCATTGCTCACTGAGTATTAAACCAGGAGCTGCAGCTCTGACTTACATACTCACATCCAGCGACTGGTCTGTGACTTCGCTGATACCAACCACCTTCTCTTCTTCTCCAGGCCTGAGTGAACTAAATAGCCCTCGATATCGGGTATTTTTAGTCGCCATACCAACAAACACAAGGCCCACTCTCAGTGCTCTTCACTCACAGGTATCCAGAGGAAAAGCAGTCGTGTTCATTGTGGGGGACTACTCTTTTTTCGGCTGCATTGAAACTGGTCTGCCTGTGATTGCCACGCTGATAGCCTGCATTCATTTTGCTGATTGTACTCGAAAACTTTGTGAGTCCACGGGCAAAAATTGTCGCCAGAATGTTGACTGGGCCTTGAGAACGATAATGTGTGAGAACATTTCTTTTCTTGGACCTGACCATATCGGGACCACCAGAGGTGTGTGTGTGGGGTGGGGGCGGGGCGGATGCAGGGAGCCAGAAGCCAGCCCGCCCCCCTCTTGGAGGTCTTCCTCTGGACCTGTCCAGTTGGTCGATGGCTTTTGAGAATGCCCCCAGCTCGTCTCTTCAGGTACTCGCAGCTCTGTCCATGTTCGTACGCTGCACATGCTTCGTTGGCATTTGGTGGTTGTGGATACATGTCTGGTCGTTGACTGCCATCATTCAATGGGCCTTGCCGCTCTCTCATACATGTCACGAGTAATGATAATTTACTCTCAGGGCGCGAATAGATGTTGCAGCCCGCAGCTGAAAACAAACACGATCCAGGTGAAATTCGCTTGCTGCGCAGTCAGTGACTCTCAGCTTCGGTGCTGTTTGCTGATGGTGGTGAGAAACCACGGACTTCAAGTGCTTTGAAGAAAAGTCACTTCACTGTCAGTTTACTCGTCCTGGACGAAAAGATGAGCTGACACCAATGCAACTTCGCCAGCAGAAGGGCAACAGTTGATGAGTGTGTTTTGTGGGAGCGACTCCCGCGGGCCAGAGAACACGCGGCAAAGTTGCACGTACTCGTACGAGTATGCACAAGGAGCAATGGCCACAGTACTGCATTTCGCTTCCCTTTCTGTGAACGGTCCACACGTCGAACACATCAATGTTCGAGACCATTGACAAAGTGTGGATCACTGCGGGTTGTACGACAACAGATTCTCTTCTCGCGTTGTTTTGATGTATCAATCATCATCAACGCATTCCTTGACCTTGTACCGCGATCAAACAGATATGCCGCTTGTCATATTGTTGTCAGCAAGCGACGACCATGCTCCCGAGAGTTCGACTTTGACGGAAATCAGGAGGATACGTGATCCAGTTTGTTTTGTTGCTGAAGGTGCACGCGCCCTAACTAGGAGCGGAAGGAGTGGGTTGGCGGTTCACTTCAGACTTGAAGGGGGCGGGACGATCAGATACCTTGTCTGCTGTTTTGGGATCATCGAGACAAGAACGCCGAGTACGTAAGTTCATTCAGCGTGGTCCTTCTCACCTCGTGGACTTCACACGGATCCTTGTGGGTTGTGCGATTATCGCTCAAGGCTCCGAGTAGCTTCGCACAACTTCAAGGAGTGCTGAGTAGGAAACTGTTGAGGTACAAAAACAGCAGCTTGTAATCGCGAGAGGCTTCAGTCTATTATTCATTACCCTACCTGTGTGGTGCCCCATTGAACCTTTGCGAGAAAGAAAAGATCTATGCGGAGAGGTGGAAGTGCCAGCATTGAAGGTTCTAACCTCCCTTCAACTCGTAACATCTCAGCCATAGATCCTCCTGACGCGTCTGCAAGTGTTCCGCAGCCTGGCAGCATTAATTGAGGCATAATCACTTCTCTCCCCTTGAACTGAGGAAGAAGCTTCTTGAATCTCGCTCTTTGTGTTGTCTTGTTGCGAGAGAGAGCCTGCTTCTGTTGTTTTCCTCCTGAGCCAGTTCGCAAAGTTTCAGTTCAACCAAGTGAGATCTGGTATTGTTTCACTGGCGCGTCCTTCGGAGCGAGCCAGTGTTGTGCACTCGCAACAGGTGAGCAATGGCGATCACCCGATCTTGTGTTCAGGGGTCATATGGGTGACCACAACTTGCAATTTAACGTGCGGTTCGCCGCCAAGTGTCCCATCCGCGCGGATGGGCAGTCAGCATTTTGTGTCTGTGCACTCTAGCAGGGGGAGGGGGTCAGGCAGAAATCCAACAGGTCAGGTCCCAGTATTGGAGTGAGGTGGCAGCGCCAAGTGTGTGGAACCGCGCGCTCTCTGGGCCTGGCCTTCTTGTTCGGTTGTGATCACCATCTCCATGGGAGCTCCTCGTGATCAGGTGATGATCCGGCAGGGATTGTTCATAGCTCTGCCGTCTTGTTCAATCTACCATTTGTCCATTGACCTCATCAGAGCAGTTATATTTTTGGCAGGGGGCGGGGCAGATTCTTCCAGCTGCACACCGATTTTAATGAAATGGTGGTGCGGCCATCTGGCAGTTTGGTTGACAGTTTCCGTTCAACCGAACTACATTTGAGCGTGCATAAATTACACTGAAGTGCTTGGGTCCTTGTCAGACGCGGCATCTGTACAACAGATGCAGAGCGCGAATATTCCAGTCACTGGAAATTTGCAATACGAAATGCAGCCTTGTCGGACGTGCTGTTTCTGCACCGATACGTATTGTTGTTATTGAAGCTTTGTAGTTTAGACGGAGCACTTGTTCAGTTTCACATTTGCGGTGTGTTGTGAGAAAATAAGCCTGGAGAAATTCCGGGAAACAACCCGCAAAACATTTGCTGCAGTGCTCCGCAGGACGAGGCCACATCTGGTTTGGGAGTTCTCTCAGTTATTTTATTGTTTTGATGAAGCAGATTGAAATTGGCAGTTGCCTCCTGCAGAATCCATGTTCAACTCTGCGATGACTGTTCCCTTCGCTGCTTTCTCTTTGCTTCTTGTACAACCAGCCAGCCTTCTTTTGCCTGCATTTTGTGAGCCCTGGGCTGTCTTACCGCACCAGAATATGACTGACTTTGAAGCCAGTCTTGTGGATCTCTGGAGGTGGAATCGATTTCTGATTCAAAGGAACAGCAGCAAACTGTGTTGCCTCTCGAAGCCGTCGCTATTGGACGTTCCTTGAGTTCGATTCACACGTGCGCTATCATTTGGAATTGCTTTGTAAAACTTGTGCTCTCAGATCTCGCCTCTCAAACACGAAAACCTGGACACTTTTCCGTGGCCGCAAACTCTCAAAAGTGTGAAGAGGATTTCAGCAACTGAAAATTGGCTCTTGCCAAAGATCAGAACCTTATATTCATATATAAGGCTCCTCCCCCGCAAAATCTCAACCTCCCCACTTCAGTGGTGTGTGTGTGTGTGTGTGTGTGTGTGTCACTTGTTTGCATTTCAATGGCTGTGAACGGAAACCTCGATGTCACCCACCATACCTCGAAGGTTGTTTCTGCGATTCTCCGCGTCCGCTCCTGAGAGGTAAGCAACAACAGCAACCCAACCATGTCATCAACAAGAACATCTGACTGGCAAAGTGCTGGCTGAACGAAAATGCAACACTTGCTACGAGTGGTTGTGAGGCAAGATACCCGAAACTCAAGTTCCTTCCATGAACCAATGCAGCTTTTGATGAGTACATCAACGTCCGGTGATGTTCTTCCCGTCGGGGAGAATGCATTGATGTTTCACATACCAGCCAGACAGGCAGATGCCTGTGCACTGCTTGGGTATGGCAGGTGTGCAAAGTTCACGCGCGCTGGAGTCTGAAACCAAGACTAATCTGACCCGCGGATTAACACGGGAATCTGGTTGCGAGTGTAAGGTTCGAATGGAGCAGACTTAAACCACCACCTGTTAAAGGTGGGGCTTCTAGGGTTTCCCCACTGCACCACTTTCTGCAGAGCCCAGTTCCTCGAGTTGCCGAAACTACAGTTCATCAGTGCATTGAGAAAGAAATGTGCACACCTGAACTGTGTGGTACGAGTATCAGGAACTGGAGAACCAAATTGCAGTTTGGCATGCAGTGAGATCAAGACGATCTGTCGGCAGTGAGATCAGACATCACACCGATTCAAACTGAAAAAAGGTTTGTTTCATGCACGAAACATGCAACACAGGGTGCGTAGGAAGCAAAAAGCTGTGAGGACAAGAACGATTTTCCCAATTCATTTCTTCACCGTCTTTCCTTTGGGAAAATCGATGGCCTGTTCCACCTGATCTTCAATACTCACTTGTGTGCGTGCGCGTGCGCGTGCGAATGAGAGGATGAGGGTGGCTTCTGTGGCCGCCCTCCCCCGACTCCAGGCGTTGACGACACGCGCGCCAACGCCATGACAACTCGTTTCCACAGGCGACGCCCGGCGCCCTGTGCGGCCGTAGCAACCAACAACACCTTGGTGCGTTGCAACCACCAAGTTACTTGGGTGGCCGACACCTTGGTGCTTTGGTCGCCCAAGAACCAGTGATGTCAGTTGTCTTCCTGTTCCTTGCCGCAGGATGACAAGTGGTGATTCAAATGACGCTGAAGAGTAGGAGTGTTGCTGGTATCCAGTTGAACCGACAATTCCTAATCCGAGCAAAACTGTGTTGCTCTGTCTGTGCGTCTCGATGGTTTCGATGTTTCAGTGGTCAAACCTGCTGACGCTGAGACGCAGACACTTCTGACGTCACGGGTCACAAATAGCCCGGCGATACGGCGTGCTGTGCATGAAACGCGTTGCTCCACAGGATGAACACGAACACTCGCAACTTGCAGCGCATTCCACTCAATCCGAATCTCGCTTGAGCAGCGTTGCCTTCTCGACTCTGCTCTCCGGCTGTCGCAACAAACGCCGCGAAAGCATCTGACGCACGATGATCATGTGTTTGGTCCTAATCCGCAGTGTGAAAACGCGAGTCGTTCTCTCTCTTCTCTGTTGCTCCAGTACAACCGTCACAGCTGCGTCACAGTCCCACGTACCGGCCAAGTCTACAGGGATGCACTCCGATCTATTGGCTCAGCGGTGGCAACGAAATTCCCAGGTCTCGTTGTGATGACTGCTGTTAAAATGCTGTCAACAAAGAACGACCTCAGGTGGTTGCCCTGGTTTCTTGTTGCTGCAGTCCTACGTTGTGATGTTGGGCTTCCTGGTGGCCCTGATTGTGTTGTGAGAATTCGGATGTCGAGTTGCGCATTTATCGGTGGGGGAGAGATCCGTCCGCCCGTCACTTGGTCCGGCGAACCGATCCGCTTGTGTTTCTCATCTCATTTACTGTTGCCTGCTCATTGAAGAACAACCCGTGGTGTGCTTCTGCATCAGCGAGTATTGGAGCCCAGCTCACAGTGACTCGAGCATCCGAGGCATTGACGATAACATTCCTGTTTGCTGCGCGGCCCCAACCTCCCACTCTGGCTTCAAACGTCCATTTCGTGCATCCACTGTGCCGCGAAATCGCCAACACTCTTCTCACTGCAACTCTGGAGCCCGGTGTTTATCAGACATAGCTGGGTGGCAGGACTCTCATCGCCTTAGCGGATTTACACAGCTGTTTTCATCCGCTATTCTGTTCAACCACTGCACGGATTGAGCGCACTTCGCTACGCGCCCGCCGCCGCCGCCTCTGCCATGCTTTCTTTCGTATTTATGTGGGTCTCGTAACTCCGGCTACAGAGTGCCTCAGATCCTCGCGTGCGAGTAGTTTTTACCTCTCCCAGATTTCTATCTGACATCTACGTCTATCAGTGGGCAGAACTTCGCAGAAGTTTCTTTACACGCATTCCCAGGTAACGATATGATTCGAGGCTTGGCTGGGGAGCCACGCGGTGGTGGAGAGAGCGCGAGGCGATCACGCGCTGAGGTCTGCTGTTGTGGCATCTTGTCTCACCTTTTGTCTGCTTGGAAGTCGAAAACTTCCAGAGAACACAGCTGCTGTTTGTGAGAACACAATGTTGATAGTCAGAGGTGACGGCTCTCTTCCATTGCCACTCTGCCTCGGTTGGTTGGTTGGCATCCGTCTCTCACCTGTGCCTGCAGTTTTCTTCAGATCTGAGTTGCGCCAAGTTGATGGATGTGAAGGTCTTTATCCACTGCTGGATCCACATCCAGCTCACCTGACTTCCTGCTGTTTCCGGTTGATTCTGTATCCCGTGATACTGAAGACGACGGACGGCCCGACCACGTTGCGAGGCGCAGGTCCTTCTCTCCCACAGCGCATTGCCGGGTTTTCCTCAAAATCAGACGTGGTCGCGCCGCCGCTTCCCACCTGTAAAAGCCCGTCGATGTGTAGGAAAAAACACGGCGATTGCTGCGATCTATTTTCAGTATGTTTTTCAGTGAAATCCTTTGCTGTGATAGCCGGCAGCAGCGCAGTGTTATTGTCTGCAGGATTACAATGGGGTCCAGCGCTGCATGCTGTAATGTGAACTATTCTTTGCTTGAAATCATAATCAATCCATCACTTTCCATTATTGTTACGGATTGAGTGATTCCAATTTTTCAAGGTTCCTCGGTGTTTGCAGCGGCAGAATTAATACCCAGCCAGTGCAACACATTATCGACTAATGTGGCTCAGTTCAACTTCCGTTTTGAATTCTGTTTCCTTTGTTTTGAAAGGTATTTGTGGCATTTGTATTCAGAAATTTCAGGCTGAATTCCTTTTTCAGTCATCACCATTCGATCAAGTCTGATTCTGCATTCAGAACAGCCTTCTGTGACACTGAATGGCCACACCAAACTTTTAACTGCTAGAAACTTGCTGAGCACAAAGCGGAACATCCCAACTTCTAAACTCAGTGTGAGGTGTGGTGCGGTTGGCGTGGAAACCTGTTCTGGAACAGGAGCGATGCTTTCAACATGCAACGTTCTGGCTCCAGCATGTTGGTTGGTTAGTTGCAGCAGAGGCACCATCATCAGTCAGAGCGAACCGCAGGCTGCATCGTCAGAAGAGCGCTTGCTGCCTCCCGACTCTCCTCCGGCATTCTTTCGCTTACAAACGATTTGCACCTTTGTCAACTGAATCCACAGCACAAGTCCAAGTGGTGCACCCTATCACCCAAGGAATGCACCAGAAGCTTGCCCTGTTGAGAACTGACAAGACAATCGTGAAAGTGGTGATCTGTACTCCAATGTGCGTGAGAATCCACCTGCACAGATTGTTCAAGATGAGGTTTGCTACCTCTTCGAGCAGGAAGCAGCCCATTGAAAAAAGTTGCTCCTACGGTGCTCTCTCAGGCTCCTGTGGACAGACCTTCCTTTCTGATTTTGCGAGCACTGAAAGCTTCTGCCTTCTTTCCGATATTCATGCAGTTGGTACAGTTTCGTTTGTGAACATATTCCTCGACAAACAAACTCGAAGATTGAAACGCCCCCTGCGGCTCCATAGTGAGGTGTGAAGTAGTTCCTTCGCACCTGACCAATATTTCTTGGCACCAATCAATGCGATCAGAATCCATACTTTTGATTGTATGCATCCAGTGTGGCGACGGCAAATCACGCAAAGCATGTGTAGGTTGAGAATTTTCCTTTTACGAGCCGACGTTGTGCAGCCGGTGTGTGCCGGTGGCATGCCGAGCAGGGGAATTGTCCGACCGAGGATTTCCTCCGTTGAAATTTGCCGTTAAAAGCCGGTCGTCTTGGCAGCGCAGCCGCTTGGGCTCGACCGGGCACCAAGTTTCACGACTGTGAAAAGTTCGGGTGGGGCCCACTGCCTTTGAAGTGTTTGTAAAAGCTGAGCATTGAGACGTCCACGGGGCCATGAGTGTCGATCGAGCGTGTCTCCCCTAGTTTTCACTGAGCGACAACCTTTCTTTTGGCTTTCCGGAAGTCCACTTGACCACATCCGGTTGGTGGCTTCTCATCCTTACCTTTTCATTGCATCATAGAGACACAGAAATTTGTCCCTTGTTTGTGGTCCAGCTTCGGATACTTCCATGGGCGCCACTGGCGAACACTTTGGGAGCGTATTGAAATGGATCGTTTGTGTTTGATTTAGCACCACGGATCATACCACGGTGTAGTGGGCTCAATTGATCCTGAGGTTGCGTTCATGGATTGCATGCGCACACCTACTTTACACACTTTTAGAATATGCGGCGCCCGCCAGGATTTATGTGCAGCAGACTCCCTCCATCCAGACTCACCAACGAGCCGATCGCTTCTTGCGAAAATGTGTGGATGAATGAATTTTTAATTCAAAGTCAAGTTGTCTGACCTTGTTTGCGGCGAAGTTTGCAGTCAAGTGGTTGCGAGATTTGTGTCAGACAATTCTACTTGACGTACGAGCGATTGGCTTACGTGACAAAGGAAGCTGACTTTCAAGATGATGTGCTACAACTTTGGAAATTCTTCAAATACCAAAACTTTGAGTGGTACTCAAACCGAATATCAGCAAACCAGTATATTCAGTGACTTCTTATCGTGCTTCTTTTACTTGCAGAACCCGAAAGACACCCCGCCACCGACCAGAGTGGAGACAAAGGATGAGCGAAAGGAGAGAAAGGTAAAGTGCACGGCTGTCGCAACATTGACAAACACCACCAACTAACAGTCACCCAACGTGTGTGTGTGTGTGTGTGTGTGTGTGTGTGTGTGTGTGTGTGTGTCTACCGGTACGGGTACGTGTCTGTGTCTGGTAAAAGCTTTCATTGCTTCACCCGAAAGACGTTGATGGCAGACGCCCTGCCTCAACATGAATCTGGTCACCAGACGCGTTATCTCTCCAAAGTTGGCGACTCCCCACCCGAGCCACCTGAGGAACCCGAGATACTCACGGGTCATTACTCGCCATCGCGCAGGCGCGGCAAATCTGACCAGTTCAAACCAGTCAAGATCTGCACCATTCAGTCAAGATTCTGAACCTGCTGGCTGAAACTCACTGAGTTGCTTGGAAGTGGACATTTTTCCAAATGTCTTTTGTGCAGATTGCTGGAATGGGTGGGTGTTGAAGGGGCAGACAGAGGGATGGGTGGGAAGATAACCGGTTGGGACCGTTTGTTGGGCTGACGTCACTCAAGTCTCTTTCGATTCCAAGTTCGTGTGAACAGAACTGGGTGGACAGTCTGAGATCGTGCTGCGATCTACCCACCTTCGGACAGACCAAATGGGTGAAACGGACATCGATATACGAGAGCCTATCAGAGGGCCGTGTTGAATTTGCTGTGCAAGTGCACTCAGAGGGTGCATTCCGAGTGTTCCCGACACGCGAAATCGAACACGGCCACAGACGCGTTTCGACTCACGTGTTGTGCTGGTTGCGGTGCGCGCGCGCGTGCGCGTGACGTCGCGGGCCTCGCGCCGAGTAGTCGCCGATGCGGAACAACTGCAGCAGGTTGTCGAACTTGCGACTCATCGTGTTTTCGACGAGCTGCACGGAATGCTGGGCTCAGTCCTGCGTGCAGATAAGTTCAACAGATTCTAAAGTTTGAAACTCCAAAAAGTGCTGTGGACCACCAGGCTTGAACGCTGGAAAGCGAAAAACGCTGATAAATTATACCGCCTCCACCAAAAAAAGAAAACAGACAGCATTTGTAATGTAGGGCGGTCCCAATTATCAAGCAAAAAGTGCTGTTGTTGTTCGAATGAGAAGTCTTCACCTTATGCAATGGCCATCTGTATCGGTCAGCTTTCAAAAAATATCCTGTGCCATTTGAAATTCCTGAAATGCGGAAAACTGCACTTTTTCAACACATTTTCGCACCATATTCCTTTCGCAACAGCAGATCATGTCAATTCGTAAACATTGTGCAGCGCTGAGAATGCGCGGAATAACATCTGTATCCACACGCCTCCAAACAGCCTCAGTGACATGGAGTTGCTGCACCGTTTACGGCTCATTGTGCGGATCAATATGGAAATTGTGGGTCATAACTGTTTGGACATATTAATGGCAGTAATTAAAACGGTGCTGCGACGCCAGAACGAAGTGCCAGCATGTCAAGAGTGAGCTCGTGCGCATATCACTTGTGCTGCGTTGTCGGAAACAGTTTTCTGTTGCGAAGGGGCCACGTGGAAACGCGCGTATAACTCAACGTCGACGGAGGAAACGAATCGTTTCTTTTGCGTTTGCGCAGGTTCATTTGCCGCCAAAGTTTGCTTGCACAAGAAAACTTGGATTTCACCCGAACTGGGAGCACTAGTTTTGCACTCTGAAAGGAAAGCACAAGTTGGAAACGCTGTTGGGCCCCATTGATTTTCTTGAGATCGTTTTACACTTTTCTTTGGTCATTTACGTTGAAGGATTTCTCATAAACTTCAACACATCAGACGGTGGTCTATCCTTCATCGTGCGCTTCGACAGGATTGAAATTCTGGTCCATGGCGCACCTTCCTTTGAAGCTGGGAACCAGAGCCCCGTGCTAACGTTGCCGTATTCACCGGTGCTTTCCCCGCGTCTTTGTGAGAACCAAGTCCCGACGTCGTGCTGAACTCACCGAGCGAGACGCGCAGGTTTTTCGCAGTGATTGGACGATTTATAGGTTTGCTGAAGCAATAAATTTTCCGTTCAGTTCTGGAGGAATTGACCGTCACAGCACTCCAGCGCGCACAGATGCGTGTATAAATAATACCTTTTGGGGCACAGCTATTTCTGGTCGGCTTTGTCACCGTGGTTCCAAATAAACTGCAGGTTCTACGGGCTTCTGAGTTTGGGCATTGTAATTAGTGTGTGATGAGAATGAATGATTTTGTTTTCGTTGGTGTTCCTCACATTTTGTCGTCCGTTCTGGCAGCGAAAGAATCACCAATGAAAAGTTTCAAAACGAGTTTGAGTCTGAAGGCAGGCTTTGGGTAAACGTGGCTTCGCTTCTGCCTGTACGAGTATCGTGAGGCTCTGACAGCTCAACCACGACGAACCCCTGGAGTCAGGATCGTGAAACAATGACCTCTGTCCCATTGCTGCTTATCCAGCCTTTGCGGTTTCTGTGTGAAAATAGAGAGTCGTCGAAAGTCGTTCTGAAAATTTACTATTTCCTGCCTTCATGTTGATAATTGGTTCCGGTACGTTCAAAGTAAGATGAGTTTTGGCAATGACGCTCAACAAAGTGGTCCAAGCTCTGTGCAGGCACAGGAATTCCCGTTCAAAACACTCGCTCACAAACTCACGATTTGTTTTCGCATTGTTTGTTTCAGAGGAAGGAGCGTGCGGAGCAGGTCGCCTACAAACTGGAGCAGGACCTCGCGCTCTGTGAGTGCTTCTCTCCCGGCGGAACGGCCGGGGCGCCGTGGCGGAACCGCTCTCTCCGCCCGAAGCCGGACCAGGCTTTGGAGGACACCGACTCAGTCTCTCCTCGTGGTCGGGGCGCTCCGGTTGTGTGTGTGTGTGTGTGTGTGTGTGTGTGGGGTCGGATTGGGGCCTGGCGCTGGGAGGGGGTCACCTTCTGAAGCCTCTTGTACCTGGTGCGGCAAAGTTAGATGGTGTCAAGAACTGAGCTGTCCAGAATCCTCTGGAGGTGCTCCCACGGAAGCAACAAAAAAGGCTGCAGCGTTTGTTGTGCAGAAATTTGACCTCTTAAATCAGTCGTGTGGATGTGCGTTTCCAAGTTGCGGCTGTGTGAATGTGGCAGATGTGTGCAAGTGCGATACGGACCTCACAGCGAAGCACAGGTTGTTGGAAAACTTCATAGTCTTCTTTCCTTTGCAGGGGATCCTACAAATGACTCGAATGCGACGGCTGATCCTTTCAAGACCCTGTTCATCGGCAGAATTGTGAGTACTTGTGTCGTGATGCTGTGGAATTTGTGCGCGAGAAGTGATGAAAAAATGTTCGGGGACAAAGGCCAGAGGACGCAGCGTTTGTTGCGTGACAGGAAATGAGACCAAGGACGGATTTGAACGTGTTGAGAGAATGTTGCACTGTGTTTTGATCTTTCCAGAATTATGACACAAGCGAATCGAAGCTGCGGCGAGAGTTCGAGTCGTACGGCGCTGTCAGAAGGGTGAGTGTCTTCGGTGGGCTTGTTCTGGACAGAAAACTACAAAATTTGAAACCTGTACTTTGAAACAGGTTCATACTTAGGCTTCCAAGTCTCTTCATTGTGCGAAGTCCCTTTAGGGCGAAGCACCATGTGGTGGTGCAGTATATGCCAAGGTGGATGAAATATCCCCTGCCCCCTCCCCCTCCCTCAATCCCCCTCCCCCAACCAGACCCCCTTCTGCTGCCTGGAAACCCCCCCCCCCCTGCATGGAGAAGACAAGGAGGACAAGGAAGAATCAATGACATTACCGGCAAGGGACTTCGCACTGCAGTTGCCTTGAGCACTGCTTTTTGTTTCTGATACTGAAGCAAAATTGGGTGCGACTTGTACAAGGGTTGACACGGTAACTGGGCAGAGGGGGGGGGAAATAACAACGCTGTTTCGCTTCGCGGTGGACACCCGAGGAACAGTGGTGTTGGGTTGTTTTGGCCTCGATGGTGTGCGAGGCTGAACTCATTGCTCCCCGACGCAGATGGGCCGAGAGTCCTGCTTCTCGTCGGGATCGTGTCAGTTCTCGAGAATCCTCGTGACCCGAACCAGGGTTCCGAGAACTCCACAGCCGTCTCGCGGTTCTCTCATTCCGTCATATTCTCAAGATGATCATCTTTGTGAGAGGCTTTGAGAGTGCAGAATTGATTTCGAGCCGGTAGAGGGATGGCCTGCATCTGTCTTGGCACAAGACAATGGACTGACTTCAGTGGTTATTTATTGCGCCTGTCAAGATATGGGCAATGTTTTTCGAATCTTCTGACGCTTCCCGCAGACAAATCCAAACTCATTGGGTGGATGTGACAGGGTCATGAAACATCAATGAAATCGCGGGAAGGGGTCTGTGGGTCAGTCCGACTTCTCTTGAAACTGATGGGCAGGAGCGAGTGCGTGTTCGTGTCACTCCGGTTTCGCTGTCAAGATGCAGACTCCGCACAATATCTGGAGAATCCTGTCAGGGTTTGAATTTCTCGGCAAAGAAAAGCGGCCAAGAAGTTGTCAGAAAGAGGGGGCGGAATGCAAAAGAAAACTTCCAGTGTGAAAACGAAGCATTTTTGCCGCCTGGTACGTTCTGCTGAAGAGATTAGCTGAAGGAGGAGGCCTTCCCTCCTCGAAGGAAAATAAATATGAAAGCCGTCGGTGTGCGTGGAGCGATTAGTCTTCACACCCTTTAATTAACGTGTCAAAACTAATGGAAAAACGTGTCAGCGCCAAGATCAGACCGAAGCGCTTTATTGGGTCAGGTGTAATGGCAGAAGATTGCAGAAACGGGGTTGCGGGTGATTGCCTCATCAGCAGATGTTTCGATCGCTTCTTCTTTTTCTCGAATGCAGCTGATAAAGAATGCCAACCTCGGGCTCGGCTGAGGGAGACGCTCGGAGGCACAAAAACGAGGGGCGGAAACTCTCTTTTCTGGGCTTGGCGAGCCGTGACTTCAAACATTTCGTGTGTTGAAAACAAAAGCAAAAGCAAAATGGCACCTGTGGTGCAAAGTTTAGGGAGAGCGGCCACCCACCCCACAGCTGTTGTTTTTTGTGCGGCTTTGATACGAACCCTTTTTGGGCGTTCTCACCACTGACTCTGCAGGTCTTGCCATTCAGGGTTCATCGATGTCTTGCCGGTGGAAAGAAAGTGGGGGATTGAGGGGTTGGAGTTGGGCCCTGTATTGCATGCAAGGTTCCACGAGTGAAATTTGCAGAAGAAGTAATGTGGTGAATCAGCAGGACCTCGCAGCGCCCCAGTGCTCCTCTGGGGCGTGCGATGGTCCGATCACAAAGCATCGTAAAACCATCACACCGTGCACTGGGTTATCAATCCCGGGCTCTATCTGGAACCTCTCCCTCGCCGTTTAGAGGCAATTGCACACTAACTGCAGCATCCAGGAAAGGATGAAGTGTCACCCAGAGCGCAGGGGCCTGAGAAAATCAATGCGGCTAAAAATAGACCCAGTGTCCTTTTCAGAAATTAGTTCGCGTAAACGAGTGGTGTGAGGAGACTATCTTGTCAGGACAGGATGGTCGGGACACTGTTTTACAAGGTTTTGCTCCTCTTTAATAGACCGAGGGGTTGGGCTGGAATTGAATCAGTATGGATGAGAGCTGCAAGTGCAAGTGACGGCGGCTAAAAATAGGTTCATCCCCGGGATGGGCTGTCGCTGCGCCTTTTCTGCACACTCCGTGTTAATCGCGCCACAACAGCGGCGTTTCTGGATTCTCTGGCAATCAGAGGCTTATTGCAGGTCCCCTAATTGCAAATTGTTGCCAATGGGGGACCCTGTCAAATACATGTGCACAAAGAAGACGCGAGAATTGCGGCTCAACTGATGCGGCTTTTCTTTCACGAGAGCTTCCATGCAATCTGAAGTGTCTACTGGTTGGTGTAGCGCTGCATTGCAATCTTGGCATCGTGATGAATGACATTCAAACAGAAATGCCAGTTTTAGCTTCGAACCTCCAGGCAATAGAAGACGAATGTGGACTCGACGCAAATGGAACTGTTCGTGGGCTGTTCCATATGAACACAGACAGGGAAGTGTTTGTGACAGTTAGTTTTGCCGAGACTGCTCGAATGCTTCTTCGAGTTTTGAGGCCCTTGGTTTCGCAAAATTCATGAACCCAATCTTTTTGGCCCGAAGTCACAAAATGTTTGACTGAGGGCGTGTTAGTTGTTTGTATCATTGGGTGTGACGCCCTCCTCCCCGCACCCGTAAGTCCCTCGGCTCCAATCATGCACGTATCCCTTCGATTCTCCCACTGGAATTGAGGTCCAATCCTAAAATGCACCGTCCGTGGAGAGGAAAATCTGCTGGCGCTGTGCGTGCACGTCAATCTGTTGGTGTAAATCCGGCGCAGAGTCCGCAATCCTCCACACACAATTGATTGATGGGCAAATCTCATCCTGCGATCGAACTAATCGTGACCGACTTTTGCAGTGGGAAGACGACACAATTTTGTCCCAACAAATTGTCTGGTCTATTGATTCATCAATATGCAGCGATCACACGATGTGTTTCTGTCGTAAAAATGCCAATTGCAAATTGGACGAGCGAATCCGCGTTTTTCCAGCAGAATGGAACGACTTCCACCTTCACAGCTTTGGCCGTTTGTTCTTTTGTGAAGCCCTTCAGTTGGTGATGAGATGAAAGCTTCTGACTGCAGCGGTTCTCGGAGAAAAAGTGAGACAAGTGGAGTAGTTCAGTTTTCTGCGGGTTTGACGAAGGGAGCATCGTCGTCGTCGTGGTCGGGTTTGAATGATGGTGGCCGGCGCCCCGCAGCGTCCCCGATCGTCAGCGTAATCCCCGACGGGCCGCCGGGTTCAGCGCTCACAATTGCCAAGACCCATTCAATTTGGTTTTGATCCCATTGACCAATATTCAGCAAATCCTTTTTTCTTCCACTTGACCCATTTCCACAAATGTCATTGTTGTTCGCTCGGGCGGACGATGTGATATTTGTGAGCAAACAATGAGTTCTTCGCTGCCTGCGGCCGTTTCTCCGTTGCTGGGATAATTCAGGTTATTACGGCGGAGGCAGGAGGCCAAAACACATTAGCGCCGAGGTTGCGACGACCGCTAATGGCTCAACAACCCTCGACACGACGAAACACTTTCACTGTCACTTACAGATCGCTTTCGAGGGGAAAAGTACAATTTTGCTGTCGGGACTATTTCAGAGTGATGGCAGTCAGACTTTCCAACCCGTCCCAAACGCCTGGCAAGGATTCTGCAGTGTTCGATGCTGCCTTTCATCAGTCACCAATGGTAAAGACACCATTACCGCACCCAGATTCCCAAATTCACAGTTCTTCTTGTCGTGAGCCCCTGGTGCCCCGGTCTCCCGCTGAGAAATCGACCCCAATTTCATCCCGTACGCTATCGCCTCCAACCAGAGGTGTGCGCGGTCAGTGCCAACGAATATTTGACTCCGAGTATTGATCAGAACGAGGTTCCGGGGGCGAATCCAGAGGGCAGCTTGGGGACCCTGGGGACCCGAACCCCTGAAACAAAAACCTCCGAACTTTGAATTCCAGGCGCAAACGTCGCTTCTTTGCACACGTTGAACTTTTCAAAGTTGAAGGTGCTTCACTTGGGTGATGGGCGCCCCAAGACCCAATGTTGGATCCTCCTCGGTTCCTCTGCATGGGCTGGAGCCGAGGAAATTCCCCCGTCGAGCGTACATCGTTTGAAGTCTAATTTCAGCGATGTCCCGTTGAATGCACGATTTGGTTTCAATTTCGAGTTGAAAGAGAGACAACGGGAGAGTGATCCTTTTGCTTCATTGGGTTTCCTGCTTGCGTGGCTTGTTTGGAAGAAACCTCCACAGTCTCTTGACTTTTACATGGAGCCTGCAGGACACCGCTGAACCCGGATGAAGTGGCATGATCAAAGTGCAGGAACTTGCGTTGCTTGAATCGAGATTGGGCTTCTGGCCGCTCCGTCCAGGATTTTCCGCTTGGCGTTGGGTGGCGCAGAACGTCTTTGTTTTCAGTCTGCGAGGAACTGCTGGTCCCGAGGTTAATGAATTGCTTCGTGGAATACCTGATCATGAGGCAATTACGTGGAGAGAACCGGAAGGAACGGAGACCTGAGGCGCAGTGTCTGCTTCAGCGGATCTCGAACCCAGAAACAGCGGTGTCCACGCACACAGGGCCTCTTGTGCCTTCCAAACCATTGATTGGTGCTTCCTTCCACTGCGGGGCTATTTTTAGCTCCCTGACCGGGGCTCGGCGTGTGGATTCCTTCCCTGAAATGGAAGATAAAGACCGGAGGCACGCGAGTGGCTCGTTGTCCATCCTGCGCTGGGACAGTTGCAGCGGAAACAACGTCATTTCGGCAGCACTGACGTCAGGAAGAAAATAGCTCCATGGAGCTCGCAGTGATTTGAGGAAATTTCAGTTGCACTGATTTGGCTTGCTCTGATTTGGCTTGCTCTGATTTGGC
>JAAUXT010020676.1_pt1 | contig 29138 bp, 28 predicted proteins | sample 7278171 | NCBI WGS metagenome assembly JAAUXT01 (sample SAMN14350112, study PRJNA611818) | marine sediment metagenome | isolation source: surface marine sediment (1.8m) | place: French Polynesia: Moorea | collected 2018-08
AATGGTCAGTGAGCATCACTGATCATTGTACTGATCATTTTTTTTTAAAAAAAAAAATTTCGAAAGTGGGTCTAACCCTAGACCCGCTTTAGAAAATTTTTTTTTTTTAAATGATCAGTGATGAACTGCAAATGTTTGTATAGACCACATGCTTTTTATGCATAGCATTCTTGTTGGTATATTGAGTTCCCCCCCCCACTGCTAACTCAACATTGGCAATAAGTCAGTGGTGGTTGCTGGCACTATTCAAACTTACAGGGTGAAGTAGTCTTGTGGCCCCCACATGCAAGGGTGATGGGCTCTATGTAGGTTGTGCAGTTTGGCAGCCATCTTAGATTCTGTGGTAACTCAACATTGGCTATAACTCACTCATGCTTGCCTGCAGTGCATTCAAATTCATATGGTCAAGTGGTCTGGTGGTCCCCACATCCAAGTGCATCAGGTGCTGGGCAGGTCACATGGTTTTGTAGCTATCTTGGATTCCACAGTCACTCAATGTTGCCCATAACTCACTTACGCTTGCCTGCAGTGCATTCAAATTTACATGGTCAAGTGGTCTGGTGGTCCCCCATGCGCAAGTGTGTCAGGTGTTATGTAGGTCATGTAGTTTGGCAGCCATCTTGGATTCTGCAGTAACTCAACATTGCCCAAAACTCCCTTACACTTGCCCACAGTGCATTCAAATTCACATAGGTCAAGTGGTTTGGTGGTCCCCCATGCACAAGTGCATCAGGTACTATGTAGGTCATGCGATTTGTCAGCTATCTTGGATTCCATAGTAACTCAACATTGCCCGTAACTTGCTTATGCTTGCCTACAACACATTCAAATTTGCATGGTCAAGTGGTCTGGTGGTCCCCCACACACAAGTGCATCTAGTGCTATGTAGGTCATGCAGTTTGGCAGCCATCTTGGATTCTGTGGTAACTCAATGATGCCCATAACTTGCTTACACTCACCCACAGCACATTCAAATTTGCATAATCAAGTGGTCTGGTGGTCCCCCATGCACAAGTGTGTCAGGCACTATGTAGGTCACACAGTTTGGCAGCCATCTTAGATTCCATGGTAACTCAACAAAGCCTATAACTCACTGATGCTTACCTGCAGCATATTCAAATTCACATGGTGAAGTGGTCCGGTGCTCCCCCTCATGCAAGTGTGTTGGACACTATGTAGGTCACATGGTTTGGTGGTCATGTTGGATTCCCTGGCAACTCAACAAGGTGTTTATGAACTGCAAACATTTCCATGGACCACACGCTTTTTATGCGTAGCATTCTTGTTGAAGGTTGACGTTTGTTCAATCCCTGTCGTGTTGCCACTCAAACACACTTGCCCTTGGATGCTGTCATGCGAAAACGGTTATGTTTTGACAGCTACATTTGGAGATCGAGGTGGAAAACGTGTGAACAGCACTTTCTGTGTCAAGATAAGGTTCAAATTTGGGTCTTTTGGGTCTATTTAGTCGTCATCAGGTCAAGGATGATGTGCAAGCAATGAAAATGTCAAGTGTGAATTTTGGGGTTCAAGAGGTCATGGGGTCTGGAAATTTGGGACTTACAAGCACAAATTATTCTGTTTCTCAGAAAGTACAAATTTGATGAAAGCAGTTTGTTGAAATGCAGCATTTTGGTTGGTTGCTTGAGTGGTAGTGTTCATTTTTTCATTTTTATAAATTTGCACTCAGTTTTGGGTGTGTCAAAGTGAGGCATACAGATTTGAGATTTTACAAAATTATTCAAAATTCATATTTTGGGTTCGTTTTTCTGCAATTAGGTGCATGAATATTAGATTTTTTTTGTTTTTGTGAATTTCAGTACATTCAGGTGTGTTATTTGTGCTGGAGGAGGAGGATGGCATCCGACTCACCATAGTTTCTCAATGACGTCAGGGGGAATCCTCAAATCACTGCGACGTCCATTATCCGTGGGACGTTGTATTTTTTTTGTGTGGAGTAACGAAAAGGAGCAGAAATATCCCAGTGAATCCTCGCGTCAGCGTGCCGAGCAGAGAACCGTTCTTCGCGTCGCACGGTGGTTTCAACTTTTGTTGCAACCGTTACAGAAAATAGAACTGATGTCATTGTTGCACAAATCGCAAGAGTATGTGGTGTGATCGTGTGGTTGGATCCTCCACTTACACCTGTGGTTGGTTGGAAAACAGCGAGCGAAGACAAGCGTTCGCCTGTCAAAGTACTTTTTCACTGAAAACTCAGTTCTTTGATCTGTCAGGCCAGCAACGAGAACGAATCAGTCGTCAGAGCCACAGGAGTCATTGGCTCCCCTGGCCATCGTCCAGCCCTGTCAGCAACTTGGAGATCGTTTGTTGGTGTCGCAGATTTTGGGTGTTGTGATTGGTGACACCAAACTTGCAATATCAGTGGAGGCGGCGCGTCTTCAAGTGTTCTTGTGCACGTGGCGCAACATTCCTGCAGATCAGAACGCCTAGTTCGAGACTAAGAGCGATGAGATCTGCCTGTTGCAATCAGTGTGCATCTACCCAGTGTGACTGGTGTTTTCGCTCGTGTATAGCGACGCAGCGTGCGAAAATCTGTGAAACTGTCTCAGATTCCGTTCAACTGTCAGGAGAAGCAGAAGCATTCTTCAGTGGTCAGCAGTTTGAGCAAGAAGCAGGTTGTTTGTTCCGTGCCCAAAGATCCAGACAGCACCATGGATTTCATTTGGTGTCTGTGTGGTTGATAACAGTGATCGACAACTTGCATTGTGTTCGCATCAGTTAGTTGTGCCATCCACACGCACACGATTTGTTAAACTGAATAGTTGCTCGTACGACTGAAGCTCCTTTCGGGTCAGTTTACAGTGTTGTGCATTTGGCTGCATCCAGTGAGTTGTGGCCTTCATATTGATTTATTTTTCCTGTGTCAGCCATGTGATGATTATGTAACGTGTTGCGCAACCAGCTGCAGCACCGGTTGCGTCGGGCTTGTTGCAGCAACTTCTCTCGTGAGAGCTGGACCCGTTTTGAGATTGGGGCTTCGTCGGAGTCTGGAGATGAAGTGCGTTGGCGCAGCAGCGAACAGGTGCAGCCTCAGCACCGGGGGCAACTGGAGTTTGGAATGGAGGAGCACCAGATACTTCTGTGTCTGGCAACAGTCGAGGCAGAGCCCGAAAGTTCGTGTGCTGTGTGTGTATGAAGCAGAGATTTCTTTTGTCGTCAGCCAAAGCTTTATGCCCCAAGGAAGAATTTGAGCAAGTTGTGAACAATTCAATCAAAGTCATCGCTGTCTCGAGGCGCTGTTTCCGTGACGGCCTCGAGCGATCAGACTGATCTGTGTGGAATGATGAGCCGCTCCGTGTGGTTGTGGCCTGAAGGGGAATGTCGTGCGTGCAAACAATTGCGTGCTTGAAGCACACGTACGCGTACGCCTTGCCTTCGTGTGACATGATATCGGGTCGTGCAGAGCACTTCCCAAATAGTGTTTTGTTCGTCTGGAATTTTCTCGAAGTTTGTGTGACTTCCTTTTCGAAGTTGAAAAGAATAGGTTTGGTCACAACTGCGTCAGCCGGATGTGTGGAACCATCTGGAAACTGTCCAGAACAGAACAGGACAAAAATGGCAAAACCAAATGACGTTGAGATATTTCTGGACATCTGGTTCTTGGGTGTTGGCAATAAACAGTTCAGTGACGTCTCTGGATGTCTGCAAACTGGGAACCATCCATTTGGTCGTCACCTTGGGTGTCCAGATTCTCTTCTTCAACCATTCACACATTGCCAGTGTTATGGATGGTTTCTGAATGTGCAGTTCCAAACGGTTTCAAAACTTGTTCTCACTCACTCACTCACTCACTCACTCACTCACTCACTCACTCACTCACTCACTCACTCACACACACACACTCTCTCTCTCTTTCTCTCTCTTTCTCTCACTCACACACACACTCTTTCCAATGTATCCACTCTCTCTCTCTCTCTCTCTCTCTCTCTCTCTCTCATCATCCCGCACGCATACCACACACGCACACACAACCACACACACGCACTCTCTTTCTCCAATGTCTCTCTCCACTCTTCCTCTCTCTCCTATCTCCCCGCACGCATACCACACGCACACACGCACACACGCACCGTCGTGGCTCCCTCCCATCGCCTCCCAGTGTTTGCTGGAGACGCTCTGGATGCGTGACAGGTTGTCCGTGCCCGTCTCGCCCGTCTTCCGCATCATCATGGTGTCCTCCTGTGGGTCACAGTCATCTGTCAACATCTAGGGTGTTTTGTTTCATGTGTCGCGGGGTCTGACTCCAGGGCGTCCATGGGGCTTTGCCCCACCTCCTCTGAACTCGGTTCCCATCTTATTTTGCGGCTGTCCATTTACACAACAATGTTTGTCGTTTCCCCATTGGTTTGGGTCCCTTAGCCTCCACCCTGGATCCGTCAAAGCTGAGATTGCCCTGCCCCTTGAATCCTGTCAACGCACGAACGGTCCGAAAGCACAGAAAGCGCATGTTCCCACAAGAATGGACAGCCACCCCTCCCCGCCAACAAAAGACAAGCCTTTTCAGCTGGAATTTTGGTCATTTTCAAAACAAAGGTTTTTTTCTGCACAAATATTTGATCCCAACCAAAAGAACAAAAAGAAAACACCGCAGTTCGGCGCCTCACCCTTTTGAGCGCGCAGGCCCCATTCGCCCCCTCCATCCCAGGCTCCTCCTCGTGATCCGAATCCTCCATCTTCCGACTCTGAACTCAACGCTCCAAGGCCTCTGGTACAGATCTATGAGACTGGTATGTTTTTCCGTGTGTTCCGGCAGGGTTAGGTGTGGTGACGCATCTCCCCGACTGCGACGTCCAGCTGTGGGGCGTTGCACACAGGTGTGGCGGCGGCGGCGGCGGTGGCTGCGGCGCTGCACGGCCGAGTCACGGGACGAAGGACACTCGATACCTTCAGTTTTCATTGAAATTCTCAGTGTTGTCATCATTTGGTCAAAAGCGTTCATTTCTCGAGGGGGTGCTTGTGGAAACACAGTCTGCGCCCTGCAGCGTGGAATCTGAAGAACTTTGGGGGTTTTCCAACCTGCAGGGTCGGCCCCGTGCAATCAGTGTTGTCGTCCCACCGATCGCGGATCCTGCCATGGTCCCGATCGAGAAATTCGATTGGCCAACTGTGAAAATTCATGACAAAAGTCCCTGGTCAGAGGACAGTTTTCCTCGTCAGAACACATTGGATTTGTTCCAGTCTGCATTTTTGCTTGCTTGAACCATTGTTAAGTTTTGTCTTACTGGAAACGGGCTATTTTTTTATTCGAAATTCCAAAATGTGCGGCTCCCATCTCCCGAAGTCAAAATGAAGAACACTGGAAAACGTTTCAGTCATTTCTGCTCACGAACAACAAAGCAAAACTCGGCTGGACCAAAGTCACGACTCTGTGTCCGCGGGAGCCATGGCAACCAGGTCTTGTTTCTGGATGGACACAAATGACATTTTCTTGATGCGCATTCCCCGTCGCTGCAGGAAGAAGAGGAAGCTGCACTTCTCAGCGAATCCCTGATTCCGGCCGAATGCCTCGGGGCATTTTGTGGAACAGTGCGAATGAGAGGCTCTTCGCGGATCAGGACTGAGGATAAAGGAGAAAACGACTTGCTTCAAATCCTGGATGTGTCCGCAGCATCCCAGTCTGAGTTCTCTAAATTCTGTTCAAACCCGAGGAGCTTCAGCAAAACTTTGAAGGACAAAAGGGATTTATTTTTACAATTGACAATGCTCAGAATGAGGGTCACCTGATTTCTCTCTGGGCGTACCGTCACTGCTGCCGTTCTCAACTTCTTTGTCATAATTTGGGGTCTCCTAGAATTTCGGGTCTTGTTCCTGCGTCACGATTGACAGAGGGGGAGGGGGTTGATGGCAGGTGGCGGGGGGCACTTGGCCAGGCCGCCTGGATCTGGGTAAAAGCACTTGTTCAGCAGGTTTGATTTCAAGCTCAAATTTTCGCTCTGAAATCATCTGCAGCAGTGTGTCTTCCTTCTGCTTTGGCGGCAAAAACAGGGAAGGAAAAAATATAACCATTGTGCGCGTTTGAAAGTTTTGTGCGTTTTCGGTGTAGTGTCAGCGCTTTACGAGAGAGGGCGCGCGATATGCAAATAAGGTCGCCATTTGTATTTTCCGCAGAAGGAATGCGACAGCTATCGAATTTTTGATCAGTTACCCGTCAGTGGGCCAACATGTATCATCCGTTAGGCACACCAGGAAACTTGGGTAAGTTACAACTCAGAGAAACTATTTTTGAGACCGTAGAACTGGGATAAACAGTGAGAATTACTGGTGCAATCCGGATACAAGACAAAAAGAATGTTTTCAGTTGAGTCAGTGCTGTTGGCGTTGAGTTTGTCTTCAACTCAGAATTATGGACACCTGTGATTGTTTTTCGAAGAGATTCCAACCCCAGTAGACGTTTTCTCGCACAAGAGAACAAAGTCATTGGAAAAAGGATCGTTGAGACCTGTTCGAGAAGAATTTCAGTCGAGAAGCCACACTGCCGGGTGTTGCATGATGTCTCATTCGAACAGATTTTGTTTGACTCCAAACATGTTCACAATCCTTATCAGCTTTTGTCTTGTTATCTGCAAATCTTCCCTTGTTTCTGAACTCTAGATCTATGGAGAGTGCGTGCAACGGTTTATGATGAAACAGCTGTGGAGATGGGGGGTGAGTGGGACATCGGGCGGGGGTTGAGTCTGGTCTCCCGGAGGAGCTGATGTTTCAGGACAAACAGTTGTCAGTCCACTGAATCAAAGCATTTCAACAAAGCATCCTTTTTGGCACTCGATCTTTGTGAACCTACCTTCACCCCTCAGACCTTGACCTCCTTGCTGGTTGTGCAGATGTCCGACCGATGAAACCAGCACAAAAAGAATGACCCGAGAGAAGTCACTCTTGGAAGATTCACAGCATTTTGAGTTGTCGATGTCCTGAGGTTGGGACACTGAACAATCGTACATCGTTGACAGACGCTCACGCAATCAGCGTTGAAGCGCTGCACATTGATGCGTTGTCGCACGGTTTTATCCTGTTGTCTCCAGGCTACCAATACTTCAGAGACCGTCCCATCTTTTACGACGCACCAGCGCGTTTCTGTGAGTGACGAATTGAAACTTGCACGAACATTGCAAATTGCACAACTCTTGGGACGTGGAAACATGTTTTACAGAAGGAAACTTCCTGGTGCAATGAGATGGTAACTTGTCGACAAAGAACCCTGGTGTCGTGAGGTGGTGTGATGTTTTCGCGCAGTTAGTTTGACGGTGAGATGAGCAGGTAGGTTCTCGTGTGCAACGCTGCACAGCCACAAGGGAAAGGGTGTCCTGTCCAACGCACGGGGTCAGTTCAACCCCTTTGCACACTGGTGTCTGAGCTTTGCCGTCAGTGCGATGTCACCGTTGACGCCAGTGAAAGTCAGACTGGCGGTGATCGTGGCGGTAGTGTTCGCTGTCCGTGGTCATTTTTAAGTTGAAACTTCCTCATCCTCTTCCTTCGTGTGTTTGAAAAAAAAAAAGACGAGACAGACGACAGTGACTACGAAGGTGCTCCGAGGCAGAAGAAAAAAAAGAACAGAACCCCGAAGAAAAAGAAAGAAAAGAAACGTTCGTCTCCACTTCTTCGTACACGCCCCAGTTCACTTTTCGTTTTGGCCTTTCTCCCTTTGCCTTCAGTTGAGTTTTGGCCCCTTTTCGGCCTTTCTGCATTCATTTCGTCTTGCCCTGTTCAGTTTGTGAAGCCCTGTCTCTTTCAGGTGCGGATGCTGACCTATGGCTACTCGGTACTCTTGTCGATCCGCCACTGACTTGACAGACCTGTTACTGTTTGTTGCAGCTCCTGGCGCAGGCAATGGGCTCGGAGGGATGCCGGGTATGGGTATGGGCACCACTTTGCCCATTGATCTAGGTACCTTGAAAAAATCCTTGACCGAAGGTAGAACTTGCGTCACTTGTAGTTTCATCCATCTCAATGTACAGTAGATCCTAGTCGTGTTCAAATCTTTACGCGTCAATTTTCTTTTTACCGAGGGGTGTTTTTACGAATTTTTCACAGGTTTACTCGGTACAAATCGCTCAAACCGTTTTGAAATGACTCTCGGCTTTTGTGGCGGCCAATGAAAAGTTCGTAGACAACCCTCGGGTGTCTTGCGGGGAAAAACATGTCATTTTGCTCATAACACTGATCATGTGGTGTAGCTTGCTGTTTTTGTTGTTCTTGAGGCAAAGGCTCCATGGATCTTGAGTTTGGCATGAGAATTTTGTCTCGTTTCTCCTGTCTCAAAATTTTGTTTCTTTTTCGGATCGGAACTACTTTTGTCACAGGACTCAGCCAAAGAGTTCGTTTGGTTCAGATTGGGGTTTCGCTTTTTGAGAAGCATGAAAACAGAATAGAGACCTCAACATTTCTTCTGTCTTTGCTTTTCAAACGAAACCAATCGCGAATCATCAACTGAAATGCTTTTCTCACAAATTGCGCAATGTCGGGCTTTCTAGTTTGAATATCGACGTTGTGAAAACACACACACACACACACACACACACACACACACACACACACAAATTGCGCGCATTGCTCACCGCACCACAAACTTTTTGTGAATGAACAAGTCGATTTACGGGACTCTTCTGAAGTTATCAGAATGCTTTGGAGTGTGGTCAGAGTACGCGAAGAAAAGCGCAGTCTTAATTTTGTGGTCCTTCTGAATTTGGTTCTGGTGTGCAATCCAAGTGTGCGTGTGTCTGTGTTCTGACTGAGTGTCTGCTGTTCGTGCAGTCAGTTTGGAAAGATTTGTGCCCGGAAAACTGGTTGTGCAGTGTGAACGTGTGTCTGTGTCTGTGTGTGTGTGATATGACGCATTTTGAGCAGAATGGCTCACTCTTGTGTTGCACTTGCAGTTGCCCCTGGAGCTGGAAATGGACTTGGAGGGATGCCGGGCATGGGTGAGTCTCGTTGACAACTTTTCTCAGTGTTCAAGCAGATTCCAGCGAAGAGTGTCCAAGTCTAGAGTTAAGAACACACACACACACACACACGCACGCACAATGCACGAGCAAACAAGTGCCATCGAAGTTATTTTTTGCCGACAAGAGACTGGAATGCACAATGCACTTTGCTGGAATCTTTTGTTCAAGAAAACGCCTTTGTGCAATTGTTGTTGACTCTAAGAACGTTGTTGTAAGGAAGTTGTTCATGCATTGCATCACCAATCACGTTCTGTCCTTCATCTGTCGAAACATTTACGCCTTTTAGTTACGCTGGCTCATTTCTCCCCTGTCACATAAACGCGGCTGCGTCGCAGAAACGTAGTTTCTTGAGCACTTGCGCTCCTGGTGTATAGTGTAGAGTATGGCGTCCGCCTTCTCGGCGCCTTGACTGCCCACGGACGTGCATGCTGTGGTTCCAAGGGTCTCTGCTCGTGCGTGCGGTGTGACCCGGTCTTCCTCACTGCTGGTGCCAACTGGGAGTTTTTCTCTGTAGACTTTTGCTCCAAGCCTGTTGTCGTGCATCTCAAGTGGGAATCCTTGGTGCAGTCACATTTCGCATTCATTGTACGAGTGTAGATTCTGCAGGCTCTGTCTGTTTCCCTTTCAAAGTTTGTCACAAACTTTCTGGGCTGTGTGAGGGAATTCAACAAGAACCGGTCTGTAGAGATGGAGGGGTTTTGAATAAAGGTGACTGTAGCTGTCTTGTAGTTTTGGGGAGGAAAATGTGAATCTCTTTACGTCTGTGTGGAAATGCGAAACTCCGATCTGCTCAGTTCGCTTGACACTTGCGAATTTACGGATATGCAAAACGACGGATCTGTCGGAATCAAAACGCGAAGTGCACAACTGGATACATTGTGGCTGCATTCGTGTGGCACTTTGTTGCAAGTTGTGGTTGTAAAAATTTTGTTGCAAGTGTCGAGTGCCTTTGTTTTGTCTGGACTCCTCGAAGAGGGAGACATTCTGTTTGGCCGGACACACAGAAAAAGGCATTTCCATGGCAGTCGCACATTCATCCAAAATTGTGTTTTCCATGCTTGTTGCTTACTGTACTAACACTTAACCATCTTTGTGTTTCTTTTTCTCTTCCCACTTCAAAGATTACCTTACATCTGTAGGCGGGCCGCCCATGCAACGCCCGGGCCCGCCCGGGCCCCCACCGCCAGGCCCGCCCGGACCCCCGGGGCCGCCCATAGGCCAGCCCCCGGGGCCTCCGGGCCCGCCCATCGGCCCACCGGGTGGCGGTCCTCCCGGTAAGTCACTTTCAGTGTTTTCCCGTCGGGTGGGGACAAAGCGCGAGTCGAGAAATGGCAACATGTTGTGTTGTGGAGGTGGTGTGCCGTTTGGAACTGCCGCACCGTCTCATGTACAAGACGCACCCCAAGATTTGGTCCTAGTTTCTGGTACCAAGGTTCATTCAAACTACAGTAAATTCATGCTCCTGTATAAGACGCACCCCTTCTTTTGATGTTCAGTTTTGGGGCAAAAAAGTGCGTACGGTAGCAACTCGAACCTGCAGGACTGTGCGACAAGACACGCTGCTGCGATTGTTTTTTTGCGCCAAGCTGAGTGGCTGATATTTCCAGGAGTAATATCCGGACTGTGTCTGCTGATTATTTGTGCTTCTGGCGGCGTCGGCAAAAGTAATCACTCCCCGAACGAAACACGAGACAAAGCGCCAGAAGACAAAAAAGTTGCACATGATTTCCTGCGAAAAGTTTCCGTCCAGGCACCGCGCAAAAAAGTCAGCAAAACGACGCGGTACGAAGTTCTGCGGAACGTCCTTGACCCTCGTCGTCCTCGCTCAAGGCCACACGCTCAAAGGGCCTGGGGCCGTTTCACAACAGATGCGTCGCATTGTGCGAATCAATGTGCTCCGCGATGTAAAACGTTTGAAGTATCTCTCCATTTGGCTGATTCTTTGCGTCGCGAAATCTGGTGCATCAAGCGACTTGCGCAGAAACGCAACGCGTGTCGCATTCCGTATGAAGCAGAGGTCTCGGTGTGGCCAGCCGTCCTTGCGAGGAAGTGCACACACTGCAACACTCAACATGCTCCTTTTTGTTCACCAAAAAAAGTTGAATGGTCGTGTGATTGTCAAGTGTCTGATTCCGGTCGTTTGGAATGAGCAGTGACTGCTCACTGCGCGAAATTTAAGAAATTTTCTCCCAAAAAAGTGGGGGCTAGGAGAGTTGTGTTTCAAGACCTGGATGTGACAACAGACAAGAGGGTAACCTTTACTGCTTCCTGCGGACGAACTCGAGAGGACGTGGGGGAAGTCGGGTGGGAGGGGGAGAAGACTTGGCGTCTTTGCGCGGAGGATTGTCTCCAGCTGAATTTGTATCCCACGAACAAAATCTGTGCGTGTGTTCAGCTGCCTGTGAAATTCAGCCCCGCTTAGGCAAGCCCCGTTGTTTCCAAACCCCAGAGCGCAATGTGAGAGTCCGCCCTGGAGGTGCCATGCATTGCGTCCCTGTGCAAGTCAGCGGGAAAGTGACGCGTAGGGACGGAACGCGCGGCACCTCCAGTGGAAGGGAACCCCGCGGAAAGTTAACGCGCGACTTGGCGTGTTGCAGGCCCGCCGGGTCCCCCCGGGCCGCCCGGGCAGCCGCCCCCGCCGCCCGGAGACTTCATCTGCCCGCCGCGCCCCAACCACGGCGTGGAGGGGCGCCCGCTCCTGCTGAGGGCCAACCACTTCCAGGTGAGGCACGGCTTGGGCGATAATTGGGGTGGGAAGGTGCAGCGTGGGCCACGTGCTAACGATGGGGAATTGTCCAACAGCTGCAGTAGTAGTGCTCCAGAATACAGAGAAAATGCGCTTTAAGTCAAGTAGACAGGAGGAACACACTGAACTAACAAACTGATGAGAATTGCCATGCTTTTTCGTGCGGTGTAGATGAGTTTCAAGAAGGACCAGTACGCTATGGAGACGTTCGCGCCGCCGTCGCTGCACGCGCTCGAGTTCGACGGAGAGGCACTCACTTCCGTTTCCTTTCCTCACCTGTCAATCATTTGCGTTCATTTCGTTTCCCTTTGGAATATTTTTGTTATCCTTTCTTGATGTATTCGTTTGGTCCGTATGATTTGACGTGAAAATCATGACTGTCTCTTCGGAACTCCTTGTGTGTGTGAGAGTGTGAGAGTGGGTGTGGTTGCAGGTGCAACTGGAGAGAAGGACGCGCAGTCCTGATGCGTCATCGGCCCGCGACGACCAAGGCTCCGAGGCCTGGTGTCCGTGTCCCCCACCCAGTCATTCGCACTGGGTGCGGCGTGCACTGCAGTTCTGTTGAGTCAATGGACGCTGCGCGTCACCCAGTGTGGATGAGCCCTGCTTGCTCCCCGCCCGGCTGTCCCGCTCGCTGTGTCACCTTCCGCAACGCCCTCTGGCCCGCTCCGCCCGCGTTACCCGGTCCGCATGCCCTTCTTCGCTTTGTCTTCTTACGCGCACATTTTGTATAACGCTGTCCACTTTTTCCATCATGTGCAGGTACGCATGCCAAAGGGATTCGTTCACCATTATGACGTGGCAATTCAGCCAGATAAATGCCCTCGCAGAGTGAATAGGTCAGTATCCGCGTTGGTCTGAGATCCCCGCGTCTCGAGTCCAATTGTTGTTTTGAACACAGGTGTACGTTCCGGAGGGCTTTCTGCACTTCTATGAAGTTGCTATTCAACCCAATAAATGCCCACGTCGGGTGAACAGGTGGGTCACGTGGTCAGTGCACTGTGCGCGTGCGTCAGACTCCAGCTGTGTATGTATCCCAATGCGTAACCGTGGTTTCCGGTTTGAAACGACCGTCAGCGAAAAAGAACCGGGTGCCGGGTTGAAGCTGTTGAGAACAGGACGTATTTTCTGACGTTGCGTGTGTGGCACGAACGACGTGCGTGAGCGGATTTCAGTGCGAAGTGTCAGTTTTCCCTCTGGGTGAAACAACAAGGCTGTGGTTTACTGGGTGCGGAACAGTAAAAGTGTTGTCAGCGCCGTGGGGACGAACGTCGTTTCCTTGCCCTGTGACGCCGTCGGTCTTCGTGCTCGGCGTCGGTCCCCAGCCCAGTCGCGTCCGTGTGTTGACCGGTGGCGCGTCCATTTTGCAGGGAGATCATCGAGACGATGGTGACGGCCTATCAGCAGAAGATCTTCAGCGGCCAGAAGCCCGTGTTCGACGGGCGCAAGAATCTGTACAGCCGCGACCCGCTGCCCATCGGCCGCGACAAGGTGAGGGCGGCGCCACGGGGCCGACGTGTGTGTGTGTGTGTGTGTGTGTGTGTGTGTGTGTGTGTGTGTGCGGTGGTTGTTGGATTGACGTTTCTGAGTTCGCATCGGGAACTGGAGCGTGCAGGGAAAACTGCGGAGGAAGTGAGAGGAAGGTGCCTCAGACAACAGTGATGCAATCTCCGCTGCGGAAGGCAAAGCCAGAGTGACACAACACTAATTGCATTCGGGATAATAGAAGATAATGGAGTGCTGAAACGTTACCTGGCTGTGAGACAAAAGAAAGGAAAAAAAGAAATTCATCTGGGATGATCGGAAAGAAGCACGCTTTTCTTCACAAGAATTGATTGGAGCGAGAAGATTGCAGCTTTGTCCAATTAGAAACCTTGTTTGGGAGTTTGTGAAGTTTGAAAGGTTGCGCCACAAGAATAGCAAGCAGCGGAAATTGGCAGCGCCTCCCGCGGAGGCAATGTCACTTTGAGGACAGGACGCAGGCGTAATCTCTCGCCTTCGTGTCAAACTGACGTGTCCTTCAGGTGTTTTTTGCGGTGCATTTTTTGCACTCAATCCACCTCATCGTTTTCGAGTCTCGCGAACACCGAGCAATCTCCACGGGGAAAGTTTCTGTCGCTGCTGTGAATGGAACAAATTTCTCGCAGGGAACTCCATTCAGTTTCTCTCACGCTTGTGACGTCTGTCATTCGGCTCAAGTCACAGGTCTTTATGAGGCGCCGTCCTCGCTGTGTTCAAGCTGCGTTCAGCGCCGTCCTCGGCGCGCCAAGTTAGGCGCCAGCTGCTGGAGTTGCACTGTGAGAAGCTGATGGGTTGAAACCCCTGATGCAACGAAGTGAGTGTGTGTTGAAGTGAGCCCCGACTGGAAGGACGGCGCTGCGGTGCGCGTGCGCACGCCGCCTGTTCGGTCGGTGCAGCGGGGTTGACCTGTCCACCACAGGCGAGCTGCCCAGCGCTCTCAGGCTGAGGGGACACTTTCTGAACTTTGCGCTGGCTCGTTAAAAAAGTTCTAGTGGGAAAGAGAATAATGAAAGGGCTTGTACTTTGGACTTGTTCGGCAGTGTGTGGAAAGTGTACACGTGAGAGTGAGTGAGTGAGTGAGTGAGTAGGGTGTGTACACGTGTGTGCGTGCGTGTGTTCATCGCGTGTGTTGGGGGGGGGGGCAGTGTCATTAGGCAGCAGATGGACAGTCTGTGTTTGGTTTTCCCCTCTTGTGTGTTGCCGAATCCCACCATGTCCACCATGTTGCAGTGTTTGAAACTGGAAAGGGCGACGAACTGATAAGGGTTATCGCGTGTTCTCCAGATTTCCACATTGTATCGGGTTCCTCCAGACGGAGACGGCTGCTCCGCGTCAGCCGCGCTTCGCAGAAAAGCGCAGATAACGAAGCCAATTGTGACATTGGACCCTGTCTCGGTTTCTGCGGACGATTATCCTGAAAAAGATAGTGCCGTCCCGTTTTGTCCAGAATGCGACGAGAAATGCGTTGCTCCTCTTTGGCTGATGAGATCAACATGTGCGTCTCTGGTATCAACAAAGGAGCAAACGTTCCCAGTTGAATGTGACCCTGCACAATGAACTGAGCGATAATCGGGCGCCACGTGTTTTAGGTGGAGCTGGAGGTGACGTTGCCGGGTGAGGGCAAGGACCGCGTGTTCAAGGTGGCGATGAAGTGGGTGGCGCAGATCTCGCTGTACGCGCTCGAAGAGGCGCTCGAGGGCCGCTCGCGCAACATCCCGTTCGAGGCCATCCAGGCGCTCGACGTCGTCATGCGCCACCTCCCGTCAATGACGTGAGTATTGGCGTCCTGCGCCACCTACCGTCCTGACATGAGTAGTGGTGACATCACGCGCTATCTATGGCGTGAGTAGTGGTGTCATGTGCCATCTTCTGTCCACGATATGAGTTGTGGCATCACACGCCACCTACTGTCCGTGTCGTGAGGTGCGAAAACCAGGCCTCTGTTAGTGGCCCATTTCACTCGGGATTCGTCCTGTGGCGCGTGTGGCAATACATGGCACGCGTCCACATCCCCAGGCACACCGCATTCGATGCTGTCACCTGGTGTGAAAAGGCTGCAGCCATCCCGTGACGTCTCAACTTTGTGTTTGTGTTCGTGTTGCAGATACACCCCGGTGGGGCGTTCGTTCTTCTCCCCGCCCGAGGGCTACGAGCACCCGCTAGGGGGCGGGCGCGAGGTGTGGTTCGGCTTCCACCAGAGCGTGCGGCCGTCGCAGTGGAAGATGATGCTCAACATTGACGGTAGGTGGCGCGGGAACCGCGCTTCAGTTCTGGGTTGTTGGGCGCGGGGCGAAACAACGGCAGAATTGGAATTGCTTTGAACGACCAGTACATGGCGTGTCTGATCACGCACAGCTGTGTGAGCAGTGTGCTGCTCGTTGATATGTGCAGGAGAGGATCGTTGACATGTTGACTCTAATGTGAGATTTGAGTGCAGCGCCCTCTGTGTTTCAGTGTCGGCGACGGCGTTTTACAAGGCGCAGCCGGTCATTGAGTTCATGTGCGAAGTGCTCGACCTCAGGATGCGGTGAGTGACGCTTCATCTCAAACCCCCCCCTTCCCCAGCTGCTGCAGTTGTGCGCACTGCGAGACAATAGCCAGAGTTGTGCATATTTCACTGCTTTTGTGTAGGGTTCAGCATTGCGTTGAAATTGTCAGTTTTCTGGAGCTGCTCTGATTTGATTTTGATTTTGCAATTTGGCGAATTCGTTGATGGTTGTCTACTTCTGCATGTTTGTTGTGATTTTTGCGTCCTTTCAAATGTGCTTCAATGGTTTTGTGGTATTTGTTTTTGGACAAAGAGACAAGAGGTAATCTGACGTTTTGGGGCTTGTTTTCCTGTTTTCAAAACACTTTTGGCTTTGTAAGGAACACTTTGGTTGCTGGGTGCAGGAAATTGCGGATATTTTGTTTCACGTCTGTTTCGTTTGTTGAATTTCAATTCCTTCACGGCGTTACTCTCTCGATTCACTTCCGGTTACACTGCGTCTGGCTCCGTGGCGACCTGTGCAAAACTCGAAAAGCGTTTGCATTTCTCGCGATATTTTGCGGGAAGCTGAGCGAAAAGGTGTCATGAAATGGCCAGACCCCAGAAACCAGGAGACACCGGTATCTGGTCAGTTCTGTTCTGGGGTGAAATGGCCAGGCACAGGGTGAGGGAGCCTTGACTGATTGCACTTGGAGAGTGACCCAGGGTCTGGCCAGTTTCAGCGCACACCCTGAAATGACCAGACCCAGGGTGCTGAAAATGCCAGGTCGTCTCATTTTATTCCACCGGACCGGCAAACGTTGCCACTGAACGCATCGTGCGCAGCTCATGTTGTGTTTTCTCCCGCAGAGACATCCAGGAGCAGCGGCGCCCCCTGACGGACTCACAGCGAGTCAAGTTCACCAAGGAAATCAAAGGTACGGAGCGCGCCAAATATCACCGGGAAATGTGCGCCTTGGTGCAAATGGCCTGCAGATCTCTCTCTCTTTGTGTGTGTGTGTGTGTGTGTGTGTGTGTGAGTGAGTGTGTGTGTGAGTGTGTGTGTGGGGGGGGGGGGCTTTGGCTTGTGTCAGAGAGGTCTCAGTCTTGTTGGCTGCTGTTGACCCCTCGTTCGCACTGTTCTTTCTGGTATCCGTAACTTACCGTGAATCCTGATGAATCCTGTACGGACTTGTGCGGACCCGCTGTTACTGACGGATGTTTTCTGCTCCGCAGGTCTCAAGGTGGAAATCACACACTGCGGAACGATGAAGCGCAAGTACCGCGTGTGCAACGTGACCCGCCGCCCTGCGCAGTCGCAGTCGTGAGTGTCTCCCGCTCCTTTCCTTCCGCACCACGTGTCGTCTGGAATTGGGTGTTTTTGTCTGGTTCACGTGTAAAGCTGGAAGGTGCTGTTCGATGTGCTCATCCGGATCGCTGTTTGCGATTGACAGTGATCCGTCTGGCAATCTGTCTCATTATCCAGATCAGCCAAAATGCATTTCATGTGCAATTAGCGGTCATCCGGACAGCTGATCTGCTCAAATCGAACGCTGCCAAAATCCACTTGCACAGAGACGCGTCACGTGGATTCGTGTCTGTTTCAGCTTCCCGCTGCAGCTGGACTCCGGACAGACCGTCGAGTGTACCGTCGCCAAATACTTCTTGGAGCGCTACAAAATGAAGCTGCAGTGAGTAGGGCGTTTTCCGCGCGTTTCAACATTTACTCGCATCGTCCTCTTTCTGAAGATGGCGCCACCGTTACGTCTTGCGATTCGTTGATTTATCGCTGACTCTTGTGCACCGACCTTTGCACCACGCTTTTTGCACCTCGTGTGGAAAGGCTGTTACGTAATCTCAACAAACGTTTTTTGTGGGTGATCTATGGACCAGACGCTTTGTTTGATTTGGGAGATAGCTGAGCAGTGGCGAGATTTCGATTCTCGAGTGCTGCTGCTGTCGCCAGGCACGGTTTTGCGCTGTAAATTTGCAGTGATTCCGGAGCCCTTTCTGCCCTCCTTTGTACACTTTGGTGATCAAACTTCCGTAACCAAGGGGAATGGCAAAATTTGGAATCGCGGTGTTATTTTGGCATTGGTTTTGTGCAAGCGAGCGAACTTCTGTCGGAGAAGGACGTTCGGGAAGAAAAATTGCACGTTTAGGCAGCACAATCTGCAAAACAAAAAGAATGAGGGTGTGCCTCTTGCACCCAAACACCCCGCACCAATGCGTGAAACTCGCCCCATTCCCAAGAATAACAGGACACCAACCCTCCATCTCGCGTCTACATATCAAAGGAAGAGTTGGTCAGGGTGTGGCGAGGCTCCCTCAAATCTCAAGCTTGGCACGGAGACTGGCTGTACGTCTTTGTGGTAGTGCCGAGTCAGTTCACACCCTGTGCACACGCGTGGGCAGAACCGACAAGGAACACGCGTCACGTTCACGACAGTGGTGTAAACGACTTTGTCGTTGTGCGTTTTGCAGGTATCCGCACCTGCCGTGTCTGCAGGTGGGACAGGAGCAGAAGCACACGTACCTTCCCCTCGAGGTCTGCAACATCGTCGGTGGGCAGCGCTGCATCAAGAAGCTGACGGACATGCAGACGTCCACCATGATCAAGGTACTGCAGGCTGTTGAGGGAGGGCGTTGGGGGGGGGGGCGCACGTGACGCGCCGCGCGATGCCTCCGATCCAACACGACCGTGGAGGCAAGCGGTGTGGACAGGATCAATAGTTCCAGACACAGCAATGGCTTCACCCCCGTTTCGTGTGGCCTTCGGCTGCTGCTGTGTATCTTGAACTAGTGCTCTCCGTGTTCTCCATTGGTTCACAGTGAAACAATACAGAATGCAGGCGTGTCGCCATGTAACCGTGCACACGACACGTGTCCACTGACCCCACGTGATGGATGGCGTGCTGACGCGACGTCGTGTTTCAGGCGACGGCGCGGTCGGCGCCGGACCGAGAGCGAGAGATCAACAACCTGGTGCGCAAGGCGGACTTCAACAACGACCGCTACCTGCAGACGTTCGGCATCTCGATCCAGAACCAGATGACGGAGGTGCAGGGTCGCGTGCTGCCCGCGCCCAAGCTCCAGTACGGCGGCAGGGTGAGTACCGCGGGAGACGGGGGGGGGGAAGGGTGGGTGGGGCGGGGGTTGGGGTGACGCGAACTGAGAAGCGAGGGGAAAACACCTGTTTGGTCTCAAAGGCGGCGCGTTCGTAAAGTGAGAAGCAAGGGACACAACACTCCTTTGTTTCAAAGTGGGTGCTTTGGCATGGCGTGTACCAAGCCGAAAGCGCATTGTAAATGGCGTGATGCTCGTTGCAGACGAAGGCGCAGGTGGTGCCGAACCAGGGCGTGTGGGACATGCGCGGCAAGCAGCTGTACCAGGGCATCCAGATCCGCGTCTGGGCCATCGCCTGCTTCGCTCCGCAGCGCAACATCACCGAGGAGGCGCTCAGGTACCCGTGTGTGTGTGTGTGTGTGTGTGTGTGTGTGTGTGTGCGTGCGTGCGTATGCGTGCGTGTGTTTGTATGTATGCGTGCGGGTAGGTGTGTGTGTGTGTGTGCGTGCGTATGCGTGCGTGTGTTTGTATGTATGCGTGCGGGTAGGTGTGTGTGTGTGTGGGTGGGTAGATGGGTAGGTAGGCACGGGCATGTGTGGGTAGGCAGGTGTGTACGTGTGCGTCTGTGTATGCGTGCAGGTGTGTGTGTGTGTGTGTGTGTGTTGTGGGCGGGACAGGGCAGGTCAGCGTGACAGGCACGGGAAGAAAGCTCCACGTGGTGCTGTGTATCTCCCTTCACATTTCTCTCTCCTCTCCGCGTCTGCTGTGCTGACGGTCCGTTCCGTGTTGTTGACAGGAACTTCACGCAGCAGCTGCAGCGCATCTCGAACGACGCGGGCATGCCCATCATGGGGCAGCCGTGCTTCTGCAAGTACGCGACGGGGCCCGACCAGGTGGAGCCCATGTTCCGCTACCTCAAGAACACGTACCAGGGGCTGCAGCTCATCGTCGTCGTGCTGCCGGGCAAGACGCCCGTCTACGGTGAGCACGGTCAAGTTTTCGGACAAGACACCTGTGTGTGTGTGTTGGGCAGTACTTTTCTGGGCAGGCAAGAGGAAACTCGCAGCGATTACGCTGCCGTGACAAACAGCGATGTATCATTCGAGTGCGCACACACTGAGATGGATGCTTTAGTTTGGCGCACGAACGCAACTCGCCGCACCGAGGACCATGGAGCCCAACAGAACACGCCTGATACAGAGCGGTGCGCTGTGTGTTGCAGCTGAGGTGAAGCGCGTCGGAGACATCATGTTCGGGCTCGCGACGCAGTGCGTCCAGGCCAAGAACGTGAACAAGACGTCGCCGCAGACGCTGTCCAACCTCTGCCTCAAGATCAACGTGAAGCTGGGTGGGATCAACAACATCCTGCTGCCCAGCATCAGGTACTGTGCACGCATACCTCTGCACACACACGCACACACACACACACACACACACACAGTTTCAACACTGTGCCAAAAGCGTGACCTTGCGAGCTTGTTGTATTTCAGGCCCCTCATTTTCCGCGAACCGGTCATTTTCATTGGTGCGGACGTAACGCACCCTCCTGCCGGCGACCATTCAAAGCCGTCCATCGCTGCCGTAAGTGTCACTCACTCGTTGCCTTTGTGTTTTACTGCTGCGCTCGCTCGCTCGGACCATTCAGGCCGCGCATCTTCCACGACCCAGTCATTTTCATTGGCGCTGACGTGACGCACCCTCCGGCGGGAGACCACTCGAAACCCTCGATCGCTGCCGTAAGTCTCGTGTGTTGTGACTGGTCTTTGTGTGCGAAACCCCGACCTCCACACGTGACCCCCACACGAGAGAATAGATACGAGGATGAATCACTTGTTCTTGGGAATTATCATGTCTGTGACTGCTCTGATCGTTGCGCAATGAAACCGTTGTGCACTGTCACAGACTACAATGCCTGCTGACTCCAAGTAGCAAAAGACGAGTTCCTTCCAGTCAAAACATTGGAAACTGTGTCAAATGGCTTTGTCATGTTCGTCTCTGAAAGCATGCTGAATCCCAAGAACCGAGTGATTGATCCTCACAGAGGAAAGAGGCGCGAGTGAGTCGGTGTCTCCCTCTGTAGGTGGTGGGGAGCATGGACGCCCACCCGAGTCGCTACTCGGCGACGGTGCGCGTGCAGCAGCACCGCCAGGAGATCATCGCCGACCTCTCCAACATGGTGAAGGAGCTGCTCATCCAGTTCTACAAGTCGACGCACTTCAAGCCGACGCGCATCATCTTCTACCGCGACGGTGTGTCCGAGGGGCAGTTCAGCCAGGTGAGCGTCGCTCGCACGCACACACACACACACACACACACACACACACACACACACAAACACACGTGTCTTCCGGAACACACGCACACGGATGTCCTTGTGCTCGTGCACTGTTCCAGTGAACAGCACACACACCCGATCCCCCCACACACACACCTGACACCCCCCCCACACACACACACACACTCACGTGTCTGCCAGAACACACACGCACATGAACGTCTTTGAACTTTCAGCACGGCACTTCACACTTGATGGCGTTCTTGTTGTTGCGCAGGTGTTGGCGCACGAGCTGCGCGCGGTGCGCGAGGCGTGCATGAAGCTCGAGGTGGGCTACCAGCCGGGCATCACCTTCATCGTCGTGCAGAAGCGGCACCACACGCGTCTCTTCTGCGCAGACAAGAAGGTCAGTTTGGCGTCCCTTGTGGACACGCGGTCTTCGCTGCCTGGTTTGTCAAGTTCACTTTGCTGCCAGTCCAGCCTTACCTGTGAATTCCTCAATGGATCGTGTACCCGGTACCTGGAAACGTGCTTTTGGACACAAAACGTGTCACGTTGGGAGATTGTTCTGAGTTGTGGAAAATGAGTCGGCGTACTGGAGGTTGCAACAGCGCAGGACCGTTCGGATGGAGTCTGACGGAGCAGTTTGCCAGACTTCACACCGCGAACGAGTTGATCTGTCTTCCGACCGATTGTTTATCCTTTCCTTTGCCAGCTCCACATCGACGGGCGTGTTTTGACGTGCGACTGACTTGACTGATTGGTTGACTGAGTGATTGAATGATGGCGTGGTTGGTTGATTGATTGCAGATGCTGTACTACCATTGGATCGGGAGATACGACAGCCCCGTCGACGTCTTGGCGGCGAGCCTTTCTTCTTTCGCTTTCTTTGCCTTTATTTCTCCGATGCGGAACGCCTCGAGGCCAACTCTGCTTGCGACGGCGGGCGCTCTTTGCCGCTTGACTGATTGCTTGGTGAATTGATTGCAGGATCAGATAGGCAAATCGGGCAACATCCCGGCGGGCACCACGGTGGATGTGGGCATCACGCACCCGACCGAATTCGACTTCTATCTGTGCAGCCATGCGGGCATCCAGGTATGTGTGTGCGTGTGTGTGTGTGTGTGTGTCAGCGAGATGTTCCGTGTTGTGTGGCGGAGCCTTGCTTTCCCCACGGAAGCGACCGTGTGAATTTGAGGCCTCGACGCAACGCGCGTCACGGCAACGACGCTGACGCTGACGCGGACTGACCTCACAACGCATTTCCGCACCACGTGTTTCAGGGCACGTCGCGCCCGTCGCACTACCACGTGCTGTGGGACGACAACCACTTCAACGCGGACGAGCTGCAGATGCTGACGTACCAGCTGTGCCACACGTACGTGCGCTGCACGCGCTCCGTGTCCATCCCGGCGCCCGCCTACTACGCGCATCTGGTGGCCTTCCGCGCGCGCTACCATCTGGTGGAGAAGGAGCACGACAGGTGAGTGGCGCCATCTTGTGAGTGGAGGGTGGTGTAGCGTGGAATTTGATGACATGTGAAGACGCACTGACGACTCTGTTTCGATGTGTGAAGCACGAGTGAATTCTGTCACACCGCTTGTGTGAATGATCCGCATTCGGTCGCTGTTTTCCGTTCAGACCGGGGTTTCGTACGCACGCGCGGTCTGGGGGCGGGGAAATGGGGTTCGCGGAGCGAAAACTTGTCCGAACTCTTCAGTTTTGTGCGATGTCCATTTTCCACCTAACCCAAACCCCCACCCACCTGTTACCCGAGAACTGCCCACCCCCACCCCTCTGCTTGTCCACCGCTCACCCACCTGCCTTTTCACCCATCTGCCTGTCTCTCACTAGTACCCACTCTACTTGTCACCCACAAAAAGGGAACTTGTCACCCCACTGACCCCCCCTGTCCATCCCCCACCCTTCAACCCCCCCCCAACACACACACCGGTCACCCTTCAACCCCCCCCCCCCCACACACACACCGGTCACCTCCCTGTCCACCACCCCCGGTGACATCGCACACGCAGCTGCCTCGCGCACTGAGCAGCCTCCTCTTGTTTTCCGTAACGCTCGCTGGAGTGACTCTTGCAGTGTGGAATCCCGCTCGGCGGTGGTTTCCCGACTCGACCCCAGGCGCAACACGTTTTTGCGCGTGTTGTCTGCAAACTAGGTAACGGGTTTGCACCCAACCCCGCCCCCGCGTAAGCGCGTGCTTCCAAAAATGTTACACTCCTTTGTTTTATGTGTCACAGCGTCTCAGTGCATTTCTCGGAGCGTTGTGTCGTTTGTCGCAAAACTGTGTTTGTGATGGGTTGTTGGACTGGTGCTGATGCACGTGTTCAGCGGCCGTGAGAAGTGCAGTTCTCAGTCTCGTGCGCAAACATGCAGAGAATTCCGTAGATCTAACGGCAGCGTCACGCGTTGCGTCCCTGTGGAACGTCGGCTTTTCCCCCCAGGGACGTGACGCTTGACGCAACCAGTGTGAAAACACGTGCTGTGTGTGCGTAGTTTGGTGAGAAAGGCGTGTGTAAGGATTGCCGCCCCTGGTCCCCGTTTCCTTCACACTCCTCTCAATGCAGCGCACGCAGCCGCCGGGAGGGAGGACGTGGCGACCCCTCGTGGCGATCGTTGTCGCACGTGTTCCGCAGCCGTGTCACGTGGTGCCGTCGAAGCGGAGTCTGCGACCCCTTCTCTCCCTGTGTCTCGCCTTGTTTTGTTAATTGCATAAGTTTTCCCCAAATTCTTTTCCGAAACGGTGATTCGTGCTCTGGTGGGTGTTTTTGTAGAAATTAAAAAAGTCTTGTTTTTGGTGGGTTTCCTCCCCCCACGAGTGTTACGAATGCGCTCCGTCCGCAATCCGTTGATTCTCTACCTGCGCACTAACTCTCAGAGTTTCTTGGTGTCGAGCGGCCGTTGCACTTTCAGCGTCTCCTGCTGACGGGCTGCAAATTGACCTTGACATTTGACCTCGATGAAACAGCGTAACCGGAGCGGCGTGTCCTACTTTTCATTTTGCAGTGGCGAGGGCAGTCAGTATTCTGGCAACTCGGACGAGCGCAACCTGGCGGTCATGGCGCGAGCAGTGCTCGTGCACCCCGATACACTCAAGGTCATGTACTTTGCGTAAGGGGTCACTCTCGAGTTCCAAGGTCATCATCCATCGAGCTCAGTGAGCACTTGAAGCGGCTGAGAGAGGTCACCGAGTGCAACTCGAGTCTCCCCGCTTAGGGCGAGTTGGAGGAGAAGGAAGGAAGGAAGGAGGGATGAGGAGTGTTCGTTGTAAGCGGGGTGGACCAACGCTTTGTCCTTAGTTGTCAATCAAAGTGGCTCATAGCGCACAAGACTTTTGTGCTGTGAAAAAAACAACAGAAAACACTGACATTGAACGCGAAATTTCTGGAATGTATCTCCACACACACATACAAACAAAAACACAACAGATTGGTGCTCACGGCGTATTGAAAATACAAAGAGAATTTTATTGCACTGGTTGACCTCTGGTGTGACCTGTGACCTTCGCACGACCTTGGGTTTTAAAACGCATCATCCTCATCTCTCACTGAATCAGTCTCTCCATAAAGATATGAGAACTTGAAGGAACTTCCAGCGGAGGCGTTCAGCAGCCAATCAGCGATCAGCAGCGGCGCCGAGGCGTTGCCATGGACGACGGACGCAGAAACCACGATGCGCCCCCGACACCCTTGTGTGATGTGCCACAGCGTAAATGCGACAGTAGCATTTGATGCGTAGTGTAGCGTGGGGCGACTCAACCATGGTGTGAACGATGTGGAGATTGGACTTCATCGCGTTTTCTGTGCTTTGAGCTGGGGAAGTGGGTGGAGGCTCTGTTTGGTTCTGAGTGACAGTTGTGTGAGTGAAGACGGAACGGAGTTGGGCAGGAGAGGAGAGGAGAGGGGGCGGGGTCAGCTGATCACGGAACATGACCACGTGTTGTCAGCAGACGACAGGGAAGGCTGACTCAGCAAAATTTGAGCGTCACGTGGGAAAATGTGATTGGCAGCTGCTGCCATTCATGTTTTCCAAGACAAATCTTCACTCAAGACAAGCCTTCCCTCTGGTCTGCAGACAAACGTTCTTCTGCCTGCCGCGTTGTGTTGGAGGCACGGACGCGCGTGGCGCCCCCTGCCGGACTGCGCGTGCGCAGCGCAGGAGCGGTTCCGTTTCCGGTTGGCCCCGCCGCCCCGTGAGCGTCTCTCACCCCTTTCCTGTTTGTCTTTGCAGTGGCGAAGGCAGCCACCAATCCTCCAACAGCGATGAGCGCACCTTCGCTGCCATGGCGCGAGCCATTTTAGTGCACCAAGACACGCAGGGCGTCATGTACTTTGCCTAGGTACTCACGACTACTCCTCACTCTCGAGTACTACTCGCGTGATACTCACAGGTTGTGTCTCGCTCTACTCAGTTCCTCCAGACCCCCGCCCTACACCTGCACCCACAGCAGCCATTTCCATCTGTCTGGTTTTGTACCAGAAGAGGCGTTATGCGTTGTGTCCATGTGTGAGTCCGTTGCGTGGTGCGGTGACGCAGCTCGTGGACTTGGACGGGGACGCAACGTGTGACGCCTCCAGGCCTGAAACATCACTCGTGTATTATCGCCCCCGCTACCCAACGCTAAACACGGAAAGTCTCGCATGTATTCTCGTCGTATGTCCTGAGTGGAGGTTGAATCGCGTTTCTGCTGTGGTGCAGCACACAAGGCCGTGTCCCCCGCTCTCATTCAGAGAATCACTGGCCTCCAAGGAAAATGTGGCGGGGTTGTTCAATTTGCTGTACATTCTGTCGATGTTCATGGCACGTAATTGTGACGTCATCGTTGTCAACGCCAAGGGTTGAAAATTTGATCACGCTGAACTGTTGTACGGTTATAATGTTGCAAAAACCAACGATGCTGGACCACGTGTTTGCACTCGATGCGTCACGCGTCGCGTTATGGCACGAGTCACGTGGCGCGGCGTTCTCCACCAGGTGACGCAGCGCGCGGGGGACTTGTGCTGGGACGCAGTGCTTGACGCGTCCAGTGTGGACCGTTTTAGTTCAACGTGACTACACGCCTCTGGGCGCATCCACCTGCTGTTCCCACCAACGCGTTGCCTCCCCACGTTTTAGAAATACAGCGAAATTGCAGGTCAAAATAACCAAAAAATGGTGTGAACCACCGTCAGTTGAGGACCCGTGCGAAGGTCAACCCTGGACCCAACTCGTTTCTTTGAAGTGGACCAAATTCAAAGGGTCACACGAACATCCGGTTTTGTGTCTGCCGGAATGTGTGACGTTCTCACTTTGCTGTTTCAGAAATTGAAAAAAACTGTGATTTGTTGAGTGTTTCGCGTTTACAAAAATTTGGACACCTTCTCCACGTTCGCTGTTGGGTGTTGAATCTGAACGTCGAACGTCGTTGACCAATTTTTGCCATATTTTGTCCCAATTCCGCGTTTATTTGACCGCGTTGATTCGTTTTCTAGTCTCGACCAGCGAAACATCGAAACGTTGTCTATGACTCGATGAATTGAACCGGACTCTTTATTATCTCTTCCTTCTAGTCACAAGCCCATAAAGCAAACTGAGGCCTGAGATATTTGTGTAGCTGAACCTGTGGCCATTTTGTGAATTTTGTCAGCGTGAGAAAAATAGAGCTGAAATGAACGGAATTCCGAATGCTCCACCTTTCAAATTTAATTTGCAATTTGTGTATCGTGTGTGACAGCCCAGTGGCAAAAAAAGCTGACAGCCTTCTGAGAACAGACTAACAAGCCAACAGTATTTGATATTTTTGTGGCTGAGAAATGTACAGGTTGCATTGAATCATGACCTTGGGGTACGAGGCAGGGTGTGGATGGAGGTGTGTTTCAGTGGAGCTCGCTTCACATTGGGCGGCGTCGCAGTGACGTCACTGCTGACGTCATAAATAGTTCACGCCCTTGGGAGAATTTTGAATTTTGTGTGGACCGGCTGTAACGTGTGATTCTGTACAAAGCGTTGAAAACTGGTGTTGGATGGGAGTAAATCTACAATGGCCTTGTTGAAAAAGGCAAAAATGGACTCGTTTTGATGTCGAATGACACAATTTTGTGTGCGGTGCGCTGGTGGTGTGTCTATTTTGTGAGAGAAAAATGCTTGAAAACCAGCGAGACCGACAAGGCATCTAAAATACCACTAGACAATGATATGGGATTCTCTTTGTCTGGGGCAGTGCGCCTCACGTCTGTACATAGTTTTATGAAGCTAGATGGAGATATTTATGGCACCGAGCACAGTAATGGGATCAGAGGGGCACACGCAGTGTGTTTAGTGTGCGCAACACCTCACGAGCGGAAGCTGTACTTAGTGGCCCTCTGGTGGGCGTTCTCTTAGTTTGTTGGGCCCGAGCTTCAAGGGGTTTACACATTGGGTGACGCGCCGTCGTTTTTTTACGCTGACGTCAAAAAATTCCACCATTGGATCCAATGTTAAATTTGGACGCTGACGTCAAAAAATGACCGCGTTACCAATGGGAAAACCCCTCTTCGCAGCAGCAGTGGGATCCGGCCGCAAAGTACAGGTTTCGCTCGAAGACGATTCACCTGTGTATCTGTAAATAGAAGGGTCTTTGTGTCGGACCTGTGGTCCGTGTGTTCTCCTGTATTCGCGTGACGATACGAGTGCATTCCTTGAGTGTTGAGGAGTGCGGAGGAGGAGACGCCGCGTTGCCATGGAAACTTGTGTTGAGACACCACGTGAGAAAAACGCATAGTCGATCTGGGTCGAGGAGCGACCGCAACGCTGCGTACCTCGGGTCCGCCCGTCCGACATCGCCCAATCCGACACCGCCCAATCTGACACCGCCCCACTCCCCAGTCCGACACTGCAATCTGACAGGACCTTCTGACAATCCAACCCCGCCCAACTTCCCACTCCGACACCGCCCAATCTGACACCGCCCCACTCCCCACGTGGACTTATCTGACACCAGCCAGTCCGACACGACCTTCCGACCTGGGCCAGTCTGATAGTTGACCAATGCAACATTCTGACGTTTGGCCAGACGACACCGATCTTTCCAACAAGGCCCAACACAACACCGACCTTTCTGACACGGGCTGGCCCAACACCGACCAATCGGACACCGACCTTCAACTTGGGCCAATCCGACATTGACCAATCCGACAAGGGCTTATGCGACACCAGAAGGCGGGGGCGTTCACAGTCGGCACCACGTGACTTGGATAGGGACGCAACACGTGGCGCCCCCTGGTGGGTGGGTGGGCGTGTCTGGATCGTGTCTGGCGAGGCGGACCCGACGTGCGCGACTCGACTTGTGCAATCCGTCTCCGTCTCGAGTCCGCGCCGCGCGAACAGAACAAGAACCTCGTGCTGAATGTAAAATTCTATTGTGAAATCAATTCATTGCCGTTTTGTAGCGTGATTTGAATGGGCCGTCAGTTCTGCGTCGCGCGGCGTGGGCTTGAGATGGACAATTATATCATCAAGCTGTCGTATTTCTTGATCTCTATGAGGCCACCACTGGTTTTTGCCATGAGGGGCAGAGGACGAGTCCAGTAACCGTGCTTGTTTGTCGCTTTCAAAACTCACAAGTACGAATCACCTCTTCCAGTAACTCGGCTTTTTGTGATTGATTCTGTTTCACACTGAATGCTGGTCAGCTGGTCAGTGTCGCAAGTGGCCACACAGCGTCCATTGACTTGTGCAGCAACGCAACGTTCTAAAATTTACTGACTCTTCCGGCGTTATTTTGGAGAAAAGCAAGGGGAACACGTGGCTTGTGATGAGACACCCTCTGGCGGCGGAGTGTCGAACTTAGTTGGGCCAATCTCGAGGCGCGTTTTACACGTGATGCGTCACGTGATGCGTTCCTGTTGACGTCAGCGGACGCTGCGTCGTCGCTGCTGACGTCACGCAGGAACGCAGCTGTTGAAACGTCAGCGTCTAATGGGCCTCGTCTAAATTTTCAGTCTGTGAACAACAAACTTACGAGGCATGCAATCTAAGTAACCGATTGGGCAACGTTTTTCAGGGTTGACACATTCAAGTTGCCTGGAACTTTGCATGGTGAAAGAGCAGCAACAGGACAAAATGCCT
>JAAUXT010069584.1_pt1 | contig 29135 bp, 28 predicted proteins | sample 7278171 | NCBI WGS metagenome assembly JAAUXT01 (sample SAMN14350112, study PRJNA611818) | marine sediment metagenome | isolation source: surface marine sediment (1.8m) | place: French Polynesia: Moorea | collected 2018-08
AGGCCTCACAGACACGACGGACCTGGATGAGCAGAGTGAGTGTGTACCGGAGCGGGTGAGGTGCGTGCGGGGGTGTCTTCAGGATCACCCCGACACCCCCTCCCACCCCCACCCCCTCCCACCCCCACCCCCTCCCACCCCCACCCCCACCCCCTCCCACCCCACCTCCACAACCATCGTGACGTCGCGCCACAATCTCAGCCCAGGTAGAGTTTCAAAATCCATCCAGACAAGGACGGATTCACACTGGATGAGTCGCTTTTTTGTCCTTGTACATGTCAATGGACGTTGAGACGTCGCCTGTGGATGAGGAGTGCATTTCATTTCCCTGCACATGTCAATGGGTGTCTGTTCACACACAATGCGTCACACCTTGCGCTTTCGTTCGGGTCAATCTGCACTGAAGTTTTGACTTCTGACGCAGCGTCTGTATTGCGTGACGCATGCAGGGTGAACCCAGCCTCACGCAGCGAGCTGCGAGTACCTGAGTACATCTCGAGCCCGGTAGGAGTACGCTGATGAGTATCGCACAATACTTGACCTTTGACGTAGATCTGACGTCGAGATTCCCTCCCCAGACATCACAGAGACGCGGCGTCCCGCGGTGCCTCACGCCGCGTTCTCACTGGGTGCGTCTCGCGCTGCGTCGCTGTGCAACTGGGAGCTGCGTCGCCAGAGATGACGCAACACCGCTGACTCTTGCAGGGACGCAATGCACAATGCTCCAACTGTGAATCTGACCTGACGCGTTGCTGACTGGACGCATTGTGCTTTGCCACGCACAGCGCTCCCAGTGAGAAGCGGGGCCTGGGGTGACAGGGCCATATGACTCGTACTATCAGGGACGCAACGCGTGGCGCATCCAGCGTGAAACTAAACCCCCCCTGATTGAATCTCCCCCCCCCCCCTGAAGGTCAGGGCGATTCGTAGGGAGATCGCAGGTACATCAGATCGCAACAACAGCCGCATCCACAACACCCCAGCGCCTCCCGCCTTTCTTCCGCCGACACGCGAATCAAATAAACACACCTCGAGAGCCGAATTGATAAACAAATGCGAGGTGCGAGTGACGGTATTTGTAAAACATGACGATTATGATAAGCGACCTTGAGCCTCGTGTTCGCTTCAACATCGGGGTATCGTGGACGCATCTGCAGTGTTTCTATGGGTACAACGTATCAGCCTTGGATTCACGCTGGATACGTTGTGCGTTGCGTCCCTGTGCAAGCCAACGGACGCCGTGGTATCACTTGCAACGCCTGCCATATCCAGTGTGCAAGGCGTCCGCAATGAAATCTGTGTCCAGAATGACCCGGGTTGGGCGTGCGAGGAAAATTGATCCAGGAAACAGGAGTTCAATTCCCTGAGGAATGTCGCCGCCACCGCCACTGCTATCAGTATCATCATCAGCGTTCCGTCCACCTGTTTGTGTGTTTAAGCAAACAGACAGACGGACACGTGGCTGGGACTGCACGCTTTACCATCTGGATCAATCTGGGATCGGGTGGGACCGTGTTCATCTCACTGAGATCCTCTCGTGGATCCACTGTGCCACAAATTCCCCATGCACTTTTTTCGGGGGTGGGTCCTGGTAGACCCTGGGCCACGCCTCTGAAAACCCCACAAAGGAACCTCAACTTCTGGGCTGCAGGTGATGCAAATAGCACACACGCACACGCACACATACACGCACACATACACGCACACACGCACACACACACTACACACACACACACACAGCCGCGCGCGCATGCGCATTGGATCCCAGCAAGGCCACATTTGGACCCCTCTGATCCCGCCTTGGATCCTCTGTAATGACATCTGCACCCCCCCCAACCATTACAGCTTCAGGTGAAACACGTTTCGACAAATGGTTTTGATGTGAAAACCTTCAAGATTGCTTTGACACAAAGGCGCAGCAGCACTCTTTTCTTTCTCTCTCTCTCTGCTCACCTTGCACTCAGGTGAAATGAGAAAATCATGTGGAAATGCGCTCAACTTTGATGCGTGCACTGCAGTGAATATGCAACAACACAATGTTTTTATGCACAAACACCTCAGTTGTTAGTTCGCACCCGAGTACACACGCCACTGTCACATTTTGCTGTGTGATTTACTGCAATGCAAAGAAAGCCCACACACCACTACCACGAGTAGCAACACAGTTGGATACTTTTCGTTGTCTTGACAACATCACGAGTATTGACGAGTATTATCATGAGTATTATCGTGAGTATTAATGAAAGAAGATCCATCATCCAAACTCTAATCATCTTCCTGTCAGGACAGTGAAGACAACAACGTACACTGCGGGAAAATCCCAATTAAATAACACAAACCAGTTGCCATAACAACAGCTTTGTCGTGGATCGGGCCTGTTTCACACTGGGTGTGTCTCGCACGCTAAAACGTGAGCCCCCATTCAGTTGAACAGGGACGCAACGCACGGCGTATTCAGCGTGAAAAAGCCTCAGGTTAAAACAGACCAGTCGGAGTGTGTGGGAAACTGAAGATGACAAAAAGTCACCTTCAAGGTGCAAAACATATGAAGAAACTTTTTTCTCGCTTTGCACAGCTGCTTCAGCGGAAGGCTCGCACGCATTAAACGGAAATAAAGCGCCCTGTGCGATCCTCACCACATCAGTAGAAATTAACCCAATATTTACATTCCTAATTGCCTGTTTACTACAAAATATCCAGTTCCCACTGCAAACAGACTTGTAGAATTTATCAATCCTGAGCGTGGCGTTGGCTGCATGGGGGAACCTGAGATCCGGAGAGGGTGCGCCAAGACTGATACGGTGGGGCTCAGAGGGTGGAACCCACCCCCGGAAACAGACGCTCTCCATGACGCATCAGGTGCAACAGGTTTGAAAGACAGGAGAGCAAAAAACTTTTCCACACAGAAAAAAAAAAAAACTTGTGGAAATACGTGCACCTTGGCAACGAAGTAACCTGAGCGATAATTCATGTTCCAGTTTCCTCAACAGAGAAACATACAGTGGATCCGGTTATGCAACAAAGAAAATAATGAATGCTGGATTTTTTTTGCGCCCACCCCGGCTATCCGTGCGGGTCAGATTTGCTCGAAGCGTTTGCCAAGATCTCGAGTCTCTCGGGCTGGCAGTGCCATCATCTCACGAGTCGTCAGGGGTTAATACGTTTGCGGGAGTACAGCGACTATCAATTGTTGGTGTTTTGAGATAGGCCCACTTATCTTTTGTCTGAAGTCTAAGCGAGAGTAAATTGAAGAGTCGAGTGGTGGTGGAGAGACCGTTGTGTGTGTGATCGTCTGGGAAGACAAAACCTCAGAAACGAGTGCAGTTCATCGCAAAAAAAACTTCTTCTGTACAAGTCTCGGTGGATAAAGCTTTTTGCGTGAGTCCAAAGAACCTCGTGAAAATTGGAAGTTTGGTTCGTTGAGGCCTTTCACAGACTGGTTGCGTCACGCACACGTCTTGTCCCTACGCAGGTCAACGTGCGTCGAGTCGTCGCGTCGTCGCTCGTGACGCAGCTTTATAGCGTCGCGCAAACAAACGCGCAACGCGTGACGTATCCAACGAGAAGCAACCCGTGCACACTGCCCTGAATCTGGAGCTGAGAGGATCACGTTCTGCGTCTGATAGCTGCGTCTATTATCGCTCATTATCTCGTACCTGTCTACATGTCCCGAGTCCGGATACTGATACACGCCAGGTACACCCCCCTGGGGTGACTGCCTGTCTTGTATATCAATAACTAACCCACTTTCCGTTCTTTTTACCGCGAGAAAAATACCTGAACGTCAAAAAAGTACCTTTTTCCTCAGGGCAATTGTATATCTGAGAAAGGCAAAGCGAATCCTGCGAACACAAACAGTGGGCCCGCGCAAGATCCTCAGTGTTTGTTTTGTTAAGTTGCGGTGGTGTTGAGTCGGTAGGTCCCAACGACGGCGGGCCCGACCGACCACGAGAAAAACGGCGTCGCCAGTGTGGCGTCCCAAACCCCCATTTTCTCAAGGATATGACGCCTGTTCTCATTACCGTAAAATCCCGCGTATAAGACCCCCTTTTGATACTCAAAAATTAATGCCAAAAATGGGGGGGTGGTCTTATACGTGAGGATTTAACTTTTTGTATCAACGTAAAGAAGAAAAATGAGTACGTTTTTCAAAGTGTCAAAAGAGAATGGGATGAGTTAAGGGAGTATTAAAGTTGAGTAAAAAAGGGAAATTCATCAAAAAATTGCCCAAAAGTAGTATTTTGTAGCTTTTAGAATAAGAATTTTATTTCTTTTTAGCAAAAAGAAAAATTTAGAAAAAGTAATTTTAAAAGTAATTTCCTGGGGTTTTGATTCAGAAAAACTATAAATTTGCATGTGTGAAGAACTTTTCTTGAAAATATAAAAAATGGCTTTGAACTGATTTTGTGGCTGAAAAAAGAGGGGTGGTCTTATACGCGAAGGGGTCTTATACGCGGGATTTTACGGTAAGTCTCATTCCGAGACGCTGAACTCGAATACTTATCCGCGCCTCTGCGGTGGGCGTGCGCTGTGGTAAAAAACGGGCCTCGCTTCAGTCAGCACACGGAGAAAGTCTTCAGGTAGTTGTAGTAATGGTACTTACCTACAAATAGAAATATTGAACACGCATTAGTGTCGCCTGCCTGGAGGTCTCAGGTACAAAAAGTCGGGCGGCCGGGCGGCGCCATGCAGCGGCGTCGCGCTGCGCGCAGGAGAACAAGACGACTCGATTACGACATGCAGAGGCACGAGAGGCAGGGGAAGCGCTTGGTCAAAACCGGAGGGGAAGGCATCCATTTCATACAGCGCGCATGCGGACTGGGGGTGTGCAGTCAACGGGTGGATCCAGGGGCCGGTGCCATGATATCCCAGCACACACGCACGCACGCACACACACACGCACACACGTTGGGGTCCTGGACATTGAGTCACACACACACACACACACACACACACACACACACACATCAACCCTCCAGATCATGCACCTTCGAGCAAAAAATAAAATCCACGTTGTCTTTCTTCTCTCTTTGGTTTGGGGTTCCTTGGTTGGGAGGTTGGTCCCTTTGCCTGGATCCGATACACTGGACAAAACGGACGATTATAGGTCCGTCAGGCAAATTCCCTGAGAAGCTCACACAGAAGAGAAGCTGTTCTATTCATGATGACAAAGAAAAAGCAAAACGTCTTACATCGCTGCAGCGCTTTGCCACAATCCGCGAGGATTTGTCAGGCCCGTGGTCACACTGGATGCGTCGTGCATTGCGTTCCTGTTCAAGGCCTGTGGGGCACTGCGTCAGCACTGCGACGCAGCATGACAGGTACACAACGCATGACGCGTGGAGCATAAAACAGGCCTGGAAGCGCGCATTGCGGGCACTGTGGGCACTGCATTGACGCTTGCGAAGCCGAACCCATTGACTTGAACGGGGTTGCAACGCGTAACGCACGCAGCGTGAGACACGCCTGGCAAGCAAGACCAATACATGGCAGCAGGTCTGTAATTCGCGCTCCATGGGAAAATGCTCAGGCTTCTGGATTCCTTCAGTCCGTCTGTCTGCATGACAGCGTTGCGGCGAGGTTTACATTGTACGAGCCAGATGCAGCTGCGATGGGAAAGAGCCTGACAAACAAGAACTCTTGTCTGTGTGGACACGTGCCTTGGGGATGACGTGGTGCCGGCGTTGGGGGTGTGCATTTCAGATAATGCCACTGACCACCATCAAGCCAGAGTTTCTTGTCTTCAGATGGACGCACCAATGTGATTGCAATACACGCGCGGTGAAAGACTGAAGCAGTCAGCGCGTGTGTGTCGTGCAGCTGGAGACGTAAAAAGGGTGAGAGACAACGCTGAAGAACAGAAGCACGTGCGCACCTGGAACAGGCCCACAAAACACAACTTGTATCTACACAATACGATGCACTCGGTGACTCTGCAGTAACAACAGCAGCAGTCCAACACATTCAGCCTGGCGATTAGTCAAAACAATACTCGAGCCTGAAGCGAACGCTGAACGCTCAATCACTCCCATACGGCTGCATCAGGGGCGCAGAAGATCATCTGTCGACGGAATGCACTTGTTCCTCCGTGAGAGAGAGAAGAAAAGCGCAACTGATTGGGTCACGGCGGATCCAGGGGCGTGCGTGTGTGTGTGTGTGTGCGCGTGTGTGTGTGCGAGCGTGTGAACATGTGTGTGTGTGTGTGTGTGAGCGTGTGTGTGTGAGCGTGTGAACATGTGTGTGTGTGTGTGTGTGTGAGCGTGTGTGTGTGAGCATGTGAACATGTGTGTGTGTGTGTGTGTGTGAGCGTGTGTGTGTGAGCGTGTGAACATGTGTGTGTGTGCATCTGTGCGACCGTGTGAACGTGTGTGTGTGTGTTGTGAAATGGTGATTCAGCCCATTCACACTTTGTTTGAACCACCTGAAGGAAAGTCCACAGAAAGGAAGCTTGACACGTCTTCAGCTGGCCACAACATTGGTCCCCCCCCCGCATCTTGGAGCAGACCTCTCCACAAGTCTGCACCGACAGGTTCAAGCGTTTTCTGGTGGTTCAGACTCCTTGGTGTTCGGACTCCAACCAGCGCCGTGCTGCCCCCCCCCCTTCAGCTGCTCCGACCCTGGATCCACCCGAGGGAACACACACACTTGCTCCACAGTGAAAGAGAAGCTCAACTGATGTGTCATCGTAGAGAAGGAAAATTAATATTGTACAAATACCAAACTCCCCGGCAGTTTGTCTTGTTCTGAGGATCGCAACCCAAAACACTCGAACCGCAGAAACATCGCCAAGTCTTTTTTCACTACTCCCACCGACGGCGAAGAAATGCCGGTTGAAAAATAATGTGTTTGTTTTCATTGCCCTTGATTCTCTGTCGACTTTTTATCTTCAAGTGGGTGGGAGGCGGCTACACGGGGCTGAACTGCAGCAGTAGACGCCTGCAGAAGAGAGTGGGTCCCTGAGAACTGCAGCTGCGGAAACAGGAAGACGGCAGAAGGCTTGGCCCTTGCAGAAGGAAGGTCTGCAGGAGGAAGAGGGAGGGGAAATCTCGCAGATGTACCACCGTACACTGCATGAGGCATGTTTGACTCACACCGGAAGTGTCGTGCGTTGCGTCCTGGTTCAATGCAGGCTGCGACGTTACAGCGCGTGCACGTCTCAAATTATTGCTTTGCAAAGACAGCAACGTACGCACGGCGCATCCAGTGTGTACGCATGTCTGACGCGCGGCAACGCGTGGCGCATGCGCTGTGAACCCGGCCCGCAGACAGACTGCGCAGCTCTGAGCTCGGTTGGTTGGACGGATGGATCGGGACACGTGGTGCAGCTGTAGATTAATCCGCTTCTTCAGCTCCGTCTGTATCATCAGCCGATCTGCGGAGGAATCTCTCTCCACCTCACAGCGTGATCAATGCGTCAAACCACAGTACTGATTCTCCACAAAACCTCACGCAGAACCAATGGCTCTCGGGAGTCAAAGAGAGTGTGCTCCATCTCTGTGGAGATCTTTGTTGTCCAATCAAGAGAACTTAATCGCTTCGTGATTGGTCTTTTGTCTGGATGATTTCTTTTGCTCAGAGAAGAAAGGACAGCCCAAAGTTAAGTGTCTCTCAAAACGCAGAAGCTCTGGAGTGCTGACGTTTGCACTTGTTCTGGAGTCTGTTGTCTCAACGCTGAACTCAACAAAAACCAACGACTGCGAAAATCAAAGAACTAGATTCAAATCCCTGACTAATCTGACTGGGTGATCTGAAGAACCAGGAAACAACAATGGGATCACGTGATCTGTGGCGGACGCCGCGTCGCCGCCCGTCGCTGCGCATCGCCCCCAATCAGACTCAGCGCTCCATCAGCTCGGGTCCCCGGTTCTCTCCACCTCGTGCACGGCACGTCACTGCCGAACCAGCCGGAGTTATCCGACCAGACCCGAGGGTGACAACACACACAGAGAATTTCCTTCGCTTGTCAAGTGGTTCAAGTGCAGGGAATCTGTGTTGCGTTTCCAGGGTGTGACGGATCTAGACTGGGGTCAGGGGACATCGACCCCCCCCCCTCGGGAAGTCTAACTCTTACTGTGGAGCACAATGGAGAGGGGGCGGAATTGTTCAGGTGTCACGCCCCCCCCCCCTCCAGCCCCAGCACACGCCCCCTGGATCCACAAAAACTTCTTTGTTTTGCTCCGTTTATTTTCGGCGTCTGAGATCAGAGTCTGGTCAAAAGTCGGAGCCAAAGGTTCCACAGACGAAGCAAAACTTCGCACATATTGTTCTGCTCAGAAACAATACTGAAGACGCCAAACCAATAGATCTGGAGAACATCGAGGCAAAAACAAGAAAATCATCTTCACACCACGCAGAAGGTGTTGGCTTGGGAAATCCCACTCTACACAATTACCGCAATAATTCATTATTATCTACTGATGTATTGCTCAGTCATATGTCAATTTTGTGAACAAGACAACGTTGCGAAATCAACTCACTTCGCTGGATAACTGCGTGCCATGGAGGCGAGGTGATGGAGAAAAGAACGTTTGGTCTTTTTCTCGGGAATTTTCACAGCACAGGTGGCATTTTCACCAAATCAAAGATGCCACGTCAAACGACAAGAACAGATTGACCATAAAAGAGACATGATCAAAATGGAAGCTGGTCTTTTTCTCATTCTCACCTGCCTTTTTCTTTGTGCCTGTTGACTTGTGAAGCTTAGAGCGAAGAAGCGCATTGCTGCAACAGCACAAAGGCCATTTCACGTTCTTCAAACAGAAGAACGCAAAGAAAGCACAAAATGTGAAAGGGCTTTCACTTTCTATTGTAACTGATCCCACAGAAAAAAATTGTCCCTTTGGTAACTTTTTTCAGGTAGAATCTTTATCTTTCCGCGTTGTTGGAGCAGAATTCTGCGTACTTGCTGGCATGGCTGCGATTCTGCGCGGCGGAGCCTTGAATCCCTTTTCTCCAGTGTGTTGTGAAACCTGAGCTGCTTTGTCTTGAGCTTCTGAGAGGCGGGGAGGGATCAGGGAGGTTGACAGCAAAGCCCCTTCTGCCTGCAGGAGGACTTCCCCTGCAGTTGCAGGCTCGCCTCAGATCCCTTCAGTGAGCAAGTCGAATCTCTGCAGGAGACTGCAGGTGAGGTCAGCAGGAGGAGGAAGCAGTGGATGCCGAGGGCCCTGCACCTGCAGGTGCAGGGGGCCCTTCCTTCCCTGCAGGGCCCGGTGGTATGGGGCAGGTATGTGGGGTATGGCAGCGGAGGGTACAGTACCGCACCTAACCCCCTGCAGAACCTGCTGCCCAGCATCCATCTTCCCAGAATAACTCTACGGGTGCAGGAGGAATGGATGGAGCCGCAGACTCCGAGGCAGCTGGATCAACCTGTCTTCTCCGCATCGCAATTACCGTCTTCTTCCCTCCGTCTCTGTTCTTCCCAATCACCCCTGGGCCGTCTCCCTCCAGATCGGGAGATTCTGCCCAGACAGCTCAGGTCTCTATCTCTCACCCGTCACAGCTGTACACGTATCAATCGAGGAATCGTCTGATTCCCATCAAAAGCATTCACCGGATGCTTCAGTTGTACGCGCAAATTCTGATGTCTCTTGATGGCCCATTAGTGCAGTATCGTCTGTGAGGCACCGCTGAACAGGAATACAAGAATCTTGTAATGAAGTATCCTGGACCCTCCCGCACTTTTTAGAACCCCCCCCCCTCAGGTGGGGCGGCCTGGGAAGTTGAGCTTCCAAAAAAATCTTGATCCGCCTCTGGATACATGAGTTGCAGGGAATCACAGCAGCAGCAGCAGAAGGTGAGGTGTAACATCCGGTCACTTTGATTCTAGGTAATACAGGGAACTCAGGTGCGAACTCTTTGATGTGTGTTACCTGCATGGCCATCACGATGAAGCGAAGCGACGTCAAGAAAACAAACACGGAGTCTGCTGTGAGTGAAAGAAAATACACTTTTATCAAGCGGGAGTGTATATCCGTGGGGTCCCACCCCCTGACCTTCGACAATAAGCGACACCAGCACCAAAAAATTCTTCCTTTCCACGTGTCCAAATGGTCAAAGTTTTGATCTTCCCAAAGGGTTCCTGGCGTATCTGACCAAACCCTGGATCCCCTCGTGTCCAGTGTGCGGCTGCGATCGCAACTCCATTTGCGTCCTTGCGAATGAAGGAAATCCTCCCGCTCCAGTCTCCCCAATGCGCCCAGGACCCAATTTCCCAATCTGGGTCAGGAAATGAGGGGAACAAACAGCGTCTGAAGCAGCAATCGCCACACAAATTTTCTCCAATTTTCCTGCACAATTTTTCACGCACAAACAACCTCCACAAGGATGGTATCATCCGCTCATACAAGTACTATTCCCTCCATAGATTTTCATTCTCTCCCCATAGATTTTCTTTCTGAGCCAAACCATCTTTACACAAAATTACTGACCAGGCAGGCATGAAATTACCAGAGAAAAGGAAGCTTTGACTTGAAAGTTCGCGAGTAGAGTAGGACTCCTTCGGGACTGGGTGATTTTGCACTCCTTTTCACGGGGAACTTCACGGTAACTTACCCCTCAAAACCTGCCCGTTTTTGTCAAAGATCTGAGGCACTTTTGAACATTTCTCGCTTCATGCTGGACTGAGCGGTGAATTGGGGTCCACATCCCGCATATGAGTTATTGACTGGTTGTTCTGTGCGGTATTTCAGGTTTTTGAGAGGCATCGAGACACAGGCGCACGACGTTCATTTTGTCCCTACAAAAGGCCTCAAAATTGTCAAAAGATTTTTTTTTCCCAAAAGAAAGTCGGTTCACAGTTGGGGTCATTCGCTCCGAGATATTTGTTATTTTTCAGTGCGGAAGTTACATTGCCACACACCACACAAGCAAAACATCGCCGCAACCAAATGAAAATACTCCCCCTCTCTCCCATTGAACAAGTTGACGAGTCTTTTTTTGATAACAAACGTTACCCATTCCCACTCCAAACTTTCACCGTTTTTGTACAGCATATCTTGGAGCAATATTTTCTCTGCAAACGCAGTGCACGACGCACGGTGTGTAACCACAGAAGTAAATTGTGACTTCAAAGTGCGCTACCCACGAGGTTTTGCGCAACTCGCGCTGCGGGGTCAGAATTCGTCACAATTACTCACGACATCTACAGATCTGCCTTTAATTTCGGCCTCATCACTGCTGCGTCTTTTGTGACAGAAAACAGGGGAGGCGGAAACGTTTGTACAATCATGAGGAACAGATTTTATCAATCAAACCGGACACCCGCTGGGGTGGTTAGTACAGCCACTCAAATTAGTTCTAATCCAAACATGATTGCTTTGATAGCAACGCGCGACTCGGAATCTGACATTTTCAAAACTTGCCATTTCATGCGCAAAAATCACCACGTCCTGGACCTCAATATAGACATGACGTGCGAAGCATATCTTTCATATTTCATGCGGTCCAAGCAGGATCCAAGTATTTTTTTTGGCTTCTGCAAATAACCCCATCAGAGAGGAAAAGCACATGCAGAAGGCCCCTTCCATCCACTTACAATCTTTCCATGTCAAATTTTGCAGCGTTTATTGACCAGACATGAGGAAACTTGTTAACCTCCATGTCAGATGGTATCTCCTTCCAAGGGCTGGAGCGAGAACCGTCGAGTTTTCTTCTGAATAGTCTCGGGGAGAATCTCTGTGAAAGCAGAGGCTGATCCAGGCTCTGGCTTTGGGGGGGGGGGGGTTGAGCGCCCCCACCCCAAAAAAGGCATTGGCTGTGGGGAGGGGGGGGGTCCTGGCCCCTGTGACAATCCCACAGACAATTTGGTGAAAGACCACTGGAAAATGGAAACTCATTCTTTTGACAGCTGGCTGCACCTTAAGATCTGTCAAGTATTGTGTCATCATCACTTGGATTCGGGAATGCAGGATCCGCCTCTGAAAGACGCCCCTTTCACTCTTCCCACACAAAACGCATGCGCACAGAAGACCCGGCCTTACCAGATTCGCTTCGCTCACTCATTTTCCACCGTTCAAAGGCACGAACAATGGGGCCTCTGTGAACGCAAAAAATTCTTGTGTCATCCAATGAGAAAAGGTGGGTTTCTCTGTCTGTTAGATAAGCTACATTTACCACAGTGCCGGAATCATTTGTAAGGCATGAAAGGGGCTTTGGTCAAACGAAAAACAGGTGGTTTTTTTTTGCGCCAGTTTCACGTATTTTGCGTCAGATATCGCGTCTCTGTCCAAGTCAACACAGTGGGCGTTGCGTCTCTGCACAAGTCAATAGGTGCTGCGTCTCTGCACAAGGCAATGGGTGTTGTGTCCCTGTGCAAGTCAATAGGTGCTGCATCACTGCACAAGTCAATGGGTGTTGTGTCCCTGCACAAGTCAATGGGCACTGCAACCCTGTGTATGTCAATGGGCTTTGCGTCTCCAGTCTTGGACATTTCTGATGACATTTGAAAGTCGCCACAACAAATTTGAGGCAGAAGGGAGCGTGGTCGTTGATGGGGGGGGGGGGGCACATCCCGTCAGGTTCAGCACATCACAACCAACGGGCTGTAGCAATTACTCGTACAAGCGAAGGCAGAGGCGGCCCTTTCCTTTGATCCGTGTACGATACTCAGAACAGACCAACTCACACGGAAAATGTCCATATTAAAACTCCTTCACAAACCTTTCAAAGCCAGAGACATTTCTTGCGCTGTACTGCGATCCCTATCTTACAATCAGGCTCACGGAAACCATGGAACTGGTTTGTACTCACACTTTTTTCTCCCTCTACTGCGTGGCCTCCTGGCGATAGGACCATTAACGCAAGATCGGTAGCACACTGTGGCAATACTTTGCACTGTTTGTTTATTTTTTAGCGAATCACAAGTCGTCGCCTCCGGAGCTCCAGAACTGCGGAACTAATTGCAGAGGAAACTATTTTCTTCAAAAGTGCTTTTCACCTTTTTCACTTTGCCTTTTACGTGTGTTCGTGCGTAGCTTTAACAAACGACTGACATTTTCCACCAAGACAAATTAAACATTTCTATTTTGGATCAAACAAACACTGGTAAAAGACGAGCAACACCTGCAAGATCCGGGTTTGTGCAACTTGATCATGAATAGATTTTCCACTGTGGGCGACATATCGAATGTCCATAAAAGTTATTCCAATACCAGCGGACCAGCGTTCGCTTGAGGCTGTCGAGCCAGGAAAAGTTTCAGCGAGAAAGAGATTGATTACCACGATCATTGCAGTAAATGCTGTGAAATTAATGGGGAATTCTGTCAGGTCTCTGCCTCCATGTTCTCTTGGGCGCTGGCTGCAGCAGCCAGTCGCTAGGTGGGGGGAGTAGGGTGCGTGTGTGTGCGTGACAAATCAACACCACTCCCAGCACCGCATTCATCCCCTAATAAGGAAGGAATTCTCCGGGTTTGTCCGCATCAAGTGGACGTGATACTCGCAATGGGAACAGAATCAAGGTTTCTTTCTGTAGACAAGATCTCCTGGGATGCAACTCTGAACTAGCACGATCCAGGAGCCACCAGGGTCTCGCTTTCAGAAAGAAACTTTCCTTTCAAAACAAGATGATGTAATTTGATACAGAGTTGTGCGTGTCATTTGAAACCAGTCTGAAAAGTTTTAATTCTCAATTCTCCGTGGGTTTTAGCCGTGTGTCGTGGCCGCAGGAGAAGCCAACCACCAGTCTGAAACCAACATTCTTTGTAACTTTTCCACACCCGTAACGCATACCTCTGCCATGTTGTTTGTCGAATGCAAAAACTCGCAAATTTCTCTCTCTGACCACACTCTACGTGCAGCTATGAAGTGGACACTCACGCACGTTTCAAAAACAAAAACGGACGAGTTCTGCTCAGGCCTGTTTCACAGTGGGTGCGTCATGCGAGGCGACTCTGCTCACGTCAAGAAAAGGTTGTGCCCTGCACAACACTGCAGCATCAACGGGCACTGAGTATCTGTGCCCAAGTCAATGGACGCTGCCTCTCCCCTCAAATTTGACGTGTATTTGACGTGAGGACGGGACTTTGCTTGATACTCGCTTGTGACGCAAAGCATGACGCACCTGGCATGAAACGGCCCTGGGAACCCAGTTATCCGCACGTATGTGAGAATATGCGCCTGACTGACAAATCGGAAACGCGGCCCAAGGTCAATATTTGCGGGGTCGTCCCCTGTTTCAAACGGCGGGGCATCGAGTCCTTTCTTCGTCCACGAGGAAAGAAGCTCTAAATCTGAATACAGTTGACCAGAGGCCGAGGACAGGGGCAGATGAGCATGTTTTCCCATTCAGGCCAGGTTGATATGGACACGCATATCTCTTCGGTCCACATCACTCTGTTTGTCTCGAGTATCGAGCGCCTGGGTTTAAACAGTGGTCATTGTGTGTCATCAGGCCTCCCCCATCCCATTAATATGTAAACACAGTGGAGGAGAACTGGGCAGATTGTCCCCCACCAGCCCCATGCATAGTCAGGGGCGGATTTGGGATTTGGATGGGGGCGACTCTCTGGGGGTGACCTCAGCTTCCGAAATTGTTGAGAAAGTCATTTTGTACATCAGTGGGGGATTTTCTTGGGCCAAAGAGAGAGAGAGAGACAGACAGACAGACAGACAGACAGACAGACAGACAGACAGACAGACAGACAGACTTCATGTTGAGTGCGATGTTAGTGTGTGTGTGCGTGAGTGTGTAGGTAACCCCACATCGTCCTTGCAACGTGTGTGTGTGTTTTCCATATCCTGCACATCCCTTGGATCCACCGGAAGAGTCCCATGCATGGTACACGCATTTGTTGCAGAGCGCTGCAGATTGTTTGGAGGGCGAGTGACACTGGGTCAGACGGTCTCATTCCGAGCGTCGTTACGGATAAACAGTCCATCTGGAGAAGCGATGCGCCGCGCTCCACCGCGCGATGACGAGGGATCGATAAAACCCCGTTTGCGTTTCGCGCGGATTTCACATGGTGGACGACTGCAACGAGCTTCGCTTCACACCACAGTTACGTGGGCCTTGCGTTCAATAGATACGTCAACGTGGCGTTAAGTTGCACCAGAAATGCCAGCGTGGCGTTGCGTCCGCCAGATACGTCAGCGTAGCTTTTGCGTCCTTGCACAAGACAACGGGCGCCGCGCCGTCATCACTTGCGTCGCACTGGACGCGGCAGAAGTTGCGTCTCTGCACACACCAACGAGCACTGCGTCGTCGCTTGCGTCAGTTGCACAGCGTAGTGACACATCGCCTGACGCCTGAAGCGTGAAACAGGCCTGATACAGAGGTCCGCACTGCATCATCTCAATTCACCCCCCCCTCGCCCGCTGTTTTTTCTGCGGGGTCGATCAAGTTAATAGAGGCTCATAGGGAGGCAAAGGAAAACAGCGTTACGACTCCGCACATCAACAGTACTCCACACATACATCAGCAAGTACATCAGTAATCACATCAAGTATGCCAGATCAACTATTTAGACAACAATTATCCGAGATCATGAGTACTCATAAGTGTCCTTAACAAATCAAAAGAGCTGATAACTCAACGCAACAACAACACCACTGCAACTCAAGGTGGTTTTTTTTTGTTCTCCACAAAACCTGATTTGGGTCTGCCGCAATCTTCAAACATGGGTTAAACATTGATAATTTTACTAACCAACCTAACCTGTAACTATTTACATAAGACTGAGCCCCACAATTATACGTTTGGAGGACAGACTGGTTTGAAGACCGCCATTTGTCATGCGGGTAATGCACCTTCCCTCTTATCATCAGTCAAAACGCTCCACAAAGACAGGGGTACAATCTGAAATTTAAATGCACACTGCCTGACATTAAATTATCCCTGTTGGTCATACGCATTCAGTGCGTGTGGAGGGGGCCACGACCAAAGCTTCAAAGCAAAACAAGCGCTACATAAATTTTAGACTGCGCGGTGGGGGTTGTATCACACTGGACGCGTCGTGCGCGATGTTCCTGCGCAGTCGCAAATGCAGGTACATGTCCAACGCGTGCGTCAGCGTTTGCAGAGTGGGGCTCATCGTCAAGGCTGGTGCGTCGGCACGCAATGAACTGAACGCACAACACATCCAGACGAGCTTGGGGCTTGTTTCACACTGGGTGCGTCGTGTTGGCGTCCCTGCACCGCCAATGCAAAGCAACTTGTGACGCATCCAGTGTGAAGCAGGCCCCACTTGCAGCATTGTTGCCCTCGCAACTATTCCTGGGCTCCGACGGGGGATCGGGTTTCGTCCCCTTTTGCTTTCACGTGGAAACTCTTGCGTCACTTTTTTACCTGATTGAAATCACCATGAATCCTTTCTCCATCCGTCTGTCTGACTGACGGTGGAAGTAAGATGTTATTTCAGAAGAAACTGCATTCTTCGTCATGATTGATCATTTCTGCCAAGGTAACAACACATTTTTGTTCACCTTCTATGTCTGGCGTGTTTCACACTGGGTGCATCGTGCATTGCTTTCCTGTACAACACGTCAGCGTGGACGCAGACATCATTTGTACAAGGACGCACTGCGTGACGCTTCCAAGTGATCCTGGCATCTGTTGCACTCCTCAAACCTTTTTCGTTGAGGAAGCGCGCAAGATCGCATCACCTTTTTCATAGAAGCAATGTGTGATGCAGTGTGTTCTTTGAATTTTGTTGTGGAGGACGCCTGCAGTGTGAAACGGGCATCCCTCTCTGTGCACCTACGCACTGGTAGATCTACCTCCAGTACCCATCCAATGCAACAGGCTGAAATGTGAATTCTTGATTTTTCTCCAGCCGAGTTGGGTCTCTCTGTTTCTTCTGACGAACACTTGTACAAATGTTGCCTCGCTCCTTCTGGAATGCACTCAGTTCGGTACACGTGGATAGATCCAGAATCAGTGTGGAAATCAGGAGCGAGGATCCCCACTTGATTCGGATCTGTTGTGCATGTAGTTGCGGTGAAGATGGAATCGTGATCCAGATTGGGATCAACAGCTTGTTTTGTACTGGGTTCGTCGACGCTTGAGCCAGTGAGACATGTCCTCTGCCAGACCCTTATGCCCTGTTCTAGACACGAACACTGACCAAAACGACAACGAAAACACGCCAAGTCGTCCTTGGAATCACCTCACGACAAAATGCCTCCCTCATTGTCACGAGAATCAAAATTTGACCAAAATCATGGCCTTTCCTGGAAAAGAAATGGTGAAATGGACAGACACACCCTGCATGAAATGATGGGTTGAACCTACGTGTATGTCCAATGAATTCAAGCCTCGAGGCACCGGAATCACACTGAACCGAATGGCACCAGGGAAAATGAAACGAAATATTTCTTGAATGTCTCTGCATGAAGGCAAACTTCGTGTCACCTGAGGATATTTAAACAAAATATTAGGCCTCTTCGCCCGTGGCACCTCGGCACACACACATGCATCTCTGGATGCTCCGTGCAAACTTGAAGGAAAGGTTGACCAAGAGACCAAACAGTGTTTGGCGCATCTCAAAAGATACTTTTTCAAAGTGTTAATTTCTGACTGCCAATTTTTTTTCAATTTTGATTTTCAAAGCATTTGACCGATCCCCCATCACTTGACTCTCTCGTTGTTATGACAACACTGCCAGGCAACAAAAAGTGAGTCTTTCCCATCAATGGCTCAAAGACTCGATTGAAACGGATTCTCTACCAAAATCCTCTGCTGTGAACAAAGCCATTGAAATCTGCTTCTCTGTTTGAAAAGCCAGGTGAGCACTCCAAATCCCAAAGTCAAACTCTGCCCTTTTGTGGAGAGAAAATTAAACATGGCAAAGTGGGATAAGCATTCCCCATATCGATTATCTATGGAAACTTGTCACAGCATCAACAGCGGCCGCCTTTCCTTTCCGCTGTGGTGGTGGGATCAATGGAACAAGAACACTTATCAGTTTGGATACGTGCCCGAAAGGTCACTGTGCGTCTCAAAACCGCCACGTTTTGCGGGTGAAAGTCATTCCATCTTTGGTGAATAGTTCTTGGATGGCGGGGAGGGGCTTCTGTTTTGACTGTCGGTCCAAAGTCATTGCAAAACTCATTTCACTTCGATGCTTTTGGCAGAACAGCGATTGTAACAATGGAGAATGGGAGAAGTTGGGTCTTGAAAAAGTGTAGCGTTAATTTTGTGTCTGAAACGCGTGAACACGACTGTGTTTGCTCAACTCAAATGCTCCGAGTTCTAGCATCCCGCAGAACACACAAAACCGTCTCTGTGAAACGTTTGAAACGAGTTTTTTTTCCTCAAGAAGGTAGACATTCTGATCTTCTCCCTTTGAAGAAGCCTTGCAAACAGAGACAAAAGTATGCGTGTGTGTACTTGCATAGAAAGTGTCGCGACACAATTCAATAATTGTCTGCTGCGGACGTTTCAAATTAAATTTTTCGTCGCGAGGACCCGAGACGGGTCACATCTTAAACACACACCGTGGATCACAAAGGTGAGAGCGCTGGCCTCGGGAGAGGATCCAGAGGGGGGGCGGAACTTCTCCCCCCCCCTGATCCAGGTGAGTTGGGAGTTTCTTCCCCTGGTTCCGCCATCCCGAAAGCGCAAAAAATGGGCATGGGATCTGTCAGGGCCAAACTCTCCAGAAAGTCTCCCTGAGAAGGTGGCCCTCGGACCGAATCGTGGATCCGCCCTTGGCCCTGTCTCTGTTTCCTTTCCACACGTCCTCTTAACACAGGGGGGATTGACATTTTCTTGCACTTCTTCCATCATGTGAGCTGACTCGATGGAGGAAGCAACAGACCACACCCGGAGCGTGTGAACAAATGTCTGGGTTCGATTTGTCCACCGAACAAACCACGGCCCTTTCGGCCGTGGACGTGTTCGATTTGTGCGCGTTCGCCGAAGGCATCACATCCTGACCCCACAAGCGCGAAAACAGGGTCGTTCGGCTGTTCCAAATGGAATGCGCCCAATTTACAAATGGAAATTTTTGAAAAGTCAGTCACTCGCACAGGCATGAAACAGCGTTTGGCGCAGCGCCACATCTCCACAGAGAACGCACGCTCCCGAACGCCCCTCGTACATGACGCATGTTGACAGGCATTGTGCGTCAGACCTTTGCACCTCATTCAGGGAACAGAAAAACTTTTCGTGTTTTTGTTGATGCATTGGTGTTCAGAACCAAACAACAAAATGCATTTTTCTGTTCTGTCTGCATGTTTACGCGTGGGAACATTCCCAAAGGACAACTCCCGTTGGTGTCGCAACCAAACACCAACAACCACAAAACGCGCTTTCAGTCACTTCTCTGAACATGAGTAAAACAGGAACTTTCCTGCATCTATCGTGGGTACTTACTTCATCTGGTGTCGCAACCGACAACTGAGCAAATACAAATCAATTTTGGTGATGACCTCACCTCAAACACACAAAGTGTCCGCCGCTCAGGTGAAAAAAGTTGCGGAGTGCTTTTTCACGGCTGCTCAGCACACACCTTAGAGACGCAATAAAAGGAGCGGGTACCAGTCAATACACACAGCCGGAGTACCGCAACAACAGGCGCTTCAGAAACCAGAAATACTGGTGCTCAAATACAATCTCCTCGATGTGTCATACTCAAGCATTGCGTTCCTATCAGAGTCCAAGTCAATGGAGGTTGTGTTGTCGTATGGGACGCAGCGCAGTGCAGAACTCATTTCTCCCTTTTGGGGGAATTTTAAAGGACAGGATGTCAGTCTGCGTTACACGGGCTTCAGTCGTCACGACGTGACATTCAAGACGAGGCGGGGGACCCGAATTAACACGACCGTCCGTGATAATTAAATGCGATAGACACTTTCTAATTTCACATCGGGGGGTCCACGCATTGTGCTTCCCTGGGTTACGCAAGTTTACAAATTGAAATGTCGCATCTCACATGGAGTGTCACTCGAATTGGCTGTCGTCGCGACGAGCTTCTGCCTCGGTTGGTCCCGACTCAATGGGTGAGTGATGGTGCTGGACGCGAGATACAAATCACTGCGAGTGGACAATGGCGTCTGTGTCACCTGCCCGCACCCGTCTCGTTACCCCGACCCTGGGAGGATGACCCTCAGAGGGTGACCCCTCAGACCCTCCAGGCAGGGTTCACGCGGGATGCGGCGTCATGCGTTGCGTTCCTGTGGGTGCAGGTCAATGGACGCTGCGTCGTCACTTGCGGCGTCACGCAAAGCGTCTCTCGCTGTTTTCTGGCCCTGCGTCACGCGTTGCGTTCCTGTAGGTGCAGGTCAATAGACGCTGCGTCGTCGCCAGCTGCGTCACGTCACGCGCAGCGTCCTCTGATCAACAGACGCGGCGTCGTCGCGTTTTGTTGCAGGTCAAGAGGCGATGACGACACAGCGCCCCCGTCGCATCCTGTGTCATCCCGGCTTTGTTCTGACCCTCCAGCCCTTTTCAGTTGACACGGGAATTAGCAGCAGGGTAAGTCTCGGTGACCACGGCCTCTGCTCCGCCTGGTTCACCAAAAAACACTCCCTCCCTGTTCCTCAGTCAACTGACGGTATTGTCTTGTGCACTGACTGAAAAAAATTTGCAATTCATCAAAAAATGGAGCAAGCTGCGCAACGCGTGCAAAGGCACAAAAAAATCACAACACACGCATGTGTGGACGCAGAAAAAACAATCAAAATGCGGGCAGACTGTTCAAACAACACTTCCCCAACACACTTTCCTGCTCAACTCGCGCGCTAATTCACTCGCATTATGACGAGGCATTCAGTCAGTCGCTCATACACAGCTCAACAGCAGCTTTTTGTCTGCCGGGCAATTCTGTCAATTGGCCAAACAATACAACCCCCCTGACTGGGTCCCACAAACAGGCCGCGCGGCGGCCGCGCTGTGGCGACAGAAGAGTCGCTGCCCAAACACTCGACGTTGATTAGTGCACATGCTTCCCCCTTGTCATTGTTCCAACCACAACACGGCATCAGCGAATGCTAAATCATTTTATCTCCAGCTCCGGGTCCCCATCACACTGCCTATTCTGATGCACTTTTCATACGGCTTTCAAAAATGCCAGAAAGGCCTCTATCTTGGCAGGGCTGGACACAGAGTTCTGACAGGTGGAACCCAGAGTCCACGAGGCCCGACCACAATTTTGACGTGTTTCTGGTGAGCTTTATGCACACACACACGCACACACACAGTGCGGAGCCCGAGCTGCTGAGACGCCAAGCACGCACACATGCACACACGCGTGCGCACACGCACGTATGCAACGCATGCACGCACGCAAACACGCACACCCACAATCCCCACACACGCACCCCCGCCCCATACACACACGCACACACCCACAGCCTTGGCTCCATCCCCTGGTTTCTCCTACTGCAGTGACACAGAATGAAGGAAATCTTCTCTGCTTGACGAATCTATTCACACGGCTTGATGAGCAGATTCAGAAATCTCGTGTCACACGTCACATCTCCCGCTGCAGCGCAAATCACTTCTTATCTTCCACATCAAAACGTTGACGCATCCAATCATCCCGGGCGCCCGAGGCTTGACCCGAATAGCTGCAGACCGGCTTCACACTGGATGCGTGCGCCATGCGGTGCGTCCCTCCTGCACAAGGGAAATGGATTGCAAGAGAATTGCTTCACATCACACAGCAGTGCAGGTCACAATGCAAGGTTTCTCTGTGTCTTGAAGACTTGTTTTGGGCTGAATGCGTCTTGTGGTGTGCAAGAGGCCGCTTCACGCAGTACAGGTCAGAGCGCAGTGCTTCTCCAGTGTTGTCCAGATCTGTTTTGGGCTGGACGCATTCACGCGTTGCGGCCTTACAACTCAATGGACGCCTACACGGGGGACTCAACGCCCAAACACGTTCAGTGTGAAGCAGCCTTCAGATTTGACCTCAATATCTGCACTGACAACCCTGTCCATCTCACCACCGCCCAAAATCACAATTTTCACGATTCAGTAAAAATTGTTGAGAGACACTGCAGATTCAATCTCCCCTGGAGCAAGGAATCTGGATTCTCTCGGTGGAAAATCAGGAGATGCAGTCAGGTGCAGTCAGCATTGGTCAAGGGAGGGGGTGTCACTGGACCCCCCCCCCCCACGGTTCCAAAAATGGAATTTGTGGACAAAATTGAGCTCTCATTGATGAGGTTCAGACGCCCGTACCCTGGACACTGGTCTCCATGGCTGCCGCCCCCTGGATCAGCCCCCGGAAATGCACGAATCTATTTCCTGCTGTCAGCGCTCGGGGAGGGCCCCGGACACAGCCGAACAAGACGGAGGTTAATGTACACCACACTCCCGCGCTCTCTCCCCAACCCCCGAGTGGACACAGTGCTCAAAGCTGCATCCACAATGAATTGTCGTCGCCTGCGAAGTCCAGATTGCGTGATGCGTGCGTGATGCCTTCCTGGGAAGCAGGACCTTTTGCAATGGACGTCCCGGATTCGCTGTACATACGGTACCTCCTCCAGTTGATCCAGGTGGCCACTCTCAAACACCACCTCCCCCAAATAAAGCCTCCCTTTTGCGCGTTGGGGGATCATGGGTGCAAACGTGGCATTGTCCCCCTGCCTCAAAGGGTGTCACCCCCTCTTGACCAGATCCCAAGTCCGCCCCTGTCGCTTTCTTCCCAGTCCTGACTACGCCCCCTGATCCTTTCTAAGAAGCCGTTTTCGGAGCTCGTACAAAGAACTTTGTGATGACTATTTATGGAATGATTCAAGCTGCTTCACAAATGAGCTTCTCTCTCTCTCTCTCTCTCCTTCCCTCCCTCCCTCCTTCCGTCTTTCCCGTAAATCCGATATCTCGGGAACACCCTCGCTTTTCTCAGTAACTTCGTTACCCATCTCGTTTTTGTCATCATAAAAACAATCATGGCAATCATTTGCTAATATGGCAACCACTTTGTTTCTGATTCTGCGATTCTAATGCTGTAACTGCGCTCGACTGAGTCCAATTTCCGTAGGAACAGACCGTGTTTTCGTCCCAGCAGCGAGGCAATGAGCGAAGCTTTTGGCTTCGCAGCTCGACAGAATTGCCGCGGAACTTCAGTGTTTATTCCTCGTCGGGGGGAATATTTTGCGGCGCATCTGGAGCAAACAGCGACCAGGGAGAGAACAAACACATCTGGCTGAAGACGAAGATCCATCTACGTTCGTTCGTTCCAAGGTAAACGCCTGTTTTGCACCGCATGCGTCACGCGTTGCGTCTCTGCGTATGTCAACGGGCGTGGCCGTTTCCGAGTCGACTTGCACAGCGACGCAACGCTTGACGCTTCCAGTGTGAAAGAGCAAAACACGCATAAAGAAAGTAGCAAAAAAAAAGTTCAGCTGAAAAATATTTGGCCCACTTCAAAATGATAGCGTTGCATCTGGGTTGGATTTAACCTTTGCAGATAAATCCGTTATCTGCTCATCGGATGCGTCGGTACCAGCAGAAGCGGAAACTATCACTTCGCCGGCAGAAGCTGCTATTGGAACACCTTATCTTCCTGCTCTTTCCTGCCGAACCACTGGAAAACAAACTTCTCCATGGAAATTTCTTGCGATGTGCGGTGACAGGTGACACTGCACCGCATAATTGAGGAAACACGTGAGAAGACGGCGCCGCGCACGCGAACACTGCGCAACGTCTGCGTCGTCATAGAAACTCGATCTGCTCGTCTTTCAAAATTGGCTGAAGTTCTTGTGTGAGACAAATCCCATCAGCTGTGGGATAAAACTTCCATTACGGGCACCATTTGCTCAAAAGCTCCAGTATCTGTCTCACAACACGAGATTTTGAGCCTTTCATGTACTTATTCCCTCTCTACACCCAGCTTCGCCTGATAATCTCAAAGCTGCGTTTTCAACATGAAAGACAACGCGTAATAACAAGAGAAACTCTGCACTTAATTCGTTCCTTTTCATCCGAGTCGTGTCTTCCGCAGCTGATTGTCGTGTCTGACATTGATACTCGCAGAGCTGTTCTGAAGATGCGCCACGAAGTCGACGTGGATGTCACTTTTTGTTTCCATGTATTCCGTGTTGCTCTGTTGTAACTGCAGTGGATTCAGACTCCACGACACAGCGTCCGCCCGTTGTGCGTCAGACGCAACGCAACGTCGTGACGCTTCCCACGTGACGCGTCCCTCGTGAGACAGGCCTCGCTCAAAAGATTCCCGTCCTGCTCCCACCTTCGAATAAGCTTTTCACATTCACCAAAAGCCCCAAGTCCAGCTGCTGCAGACGAGAAACCATCTTTTCCAGGGGAATCCCCCTCCGTCTTGATTGAGCACCGGATGAACAAGATAAATTCCTTCGATACACCCTGCACTTGTTGCCATGAAATTTACTCGTTGCTTTCAATTTGGGCCAAAATTGACTTCGTCAGTCGGGAATAATCCACCACAGCCCTGTTTTGAGGACTCCATTAGAGCCCCGCGACATACATCAAAAATTCCCTGGCAGTTCGCATAAAGCCCGTCGAAATAAGATTTGACATGCGCCGCGAAATGATTTTACATCAAAAGCCGCGGTTTCCTAAGTTAATGAAGAAAAGGCTCCATTTGCTTCTGAAGACAATTACATGAGGGCGTGCCCCCGAAAAATAATGACGCGCGCTTTTCCCTGCAGCCAATTCGCTGATCACATGTTTATTGCTAAGATCTTCCACGACCTCTGCCCCCTCGCAACACTTGAAAAGTGAGTAGCAGCCAAACTCAGAGGCAATGGCCACGAGTGCACTGAGGCATTTCTAAAAAATTTTCTTTTGGCCTGAGATGCGAGGCTTGTGAACAGAAGGGAATTTGCTCGGAGGGTTTTGTCAAGTGAGGGTCTCGTTGAGATTTGATGCACTTTGATAGGATCAGGCAGTTTTCACCTGACTACTCGGATCCTTTTGTGCAGCAGAGACGCGCAAAATATGCCTAAATGGCTCTTTTGCAAAGCGAAGCTTTCAGAAACATCGTGCATGTACCAGCAGCACTTTCGCATCCAGGCCCTTTTGTGCAAACGAGTCGCAAATGCAGCCATAGCAACACGACGTTCTCTGAACAAATTGGTGAAAGAGGCCATTGCAACGCAGTCGGAAAAGATTTAACTGGGTGAGAACAAATGTGGTAATTTTACAGTGAAATTCAAGCCCGATGCAGTCGGCCGATGCTGCCGAGGTTCAGCCCCGGCAATAGAGGGGTTCGGGGGAAATATCAAACCCTTTTGCGAAATAAATCCACAAATCTTTTGAAGGTACAACGATTACCCTTTTATATACAATGTCACGGGACAAAAAAGAGTGATCACCTGGCTAAATACCCACTGTCGGAGACTCGCGAAGCGAGGAAAAAATATGGGAATCGGACAAAAACGGGGGTCAAACGCGCACTGCGCTTTCAAAACCCCTGCAGGTCTGTTTCACACTGGATGCGTCGCGCGTCACGTCGCTGGGCAACGGGCTTTCGCGTTGCTGCTTGTGACTGGGGAGTTTTAGCAAACAGCCCTCAACCCTGGAAACGCAAACGCAAACGTAACTTTTGGTGTGCTGCGACAGTCAAAAAGTTTCATTTGCGTTTGCGTTTCCAGGTTATGGGCTGTTTGCTAAAACTCCGCCACTGGAGCAGTACGCAACGCACGACGACGCATCCAGTATGAAACAGGCCAAGTGGCTCTCATTCATCAAGGAATTCACGTCTCTATGCGGGTCCCTGAAACTCCTGATAAACTCCTGTCTTTTTAGCGATTAAGCATCCCGTTAAAAACTCAACTTCATGCCCGAATTGAGGCAGTTGGTGGTGGTGGCCATTTCAGGTTTTTATCTCTCTGTGTGTCAATTGACAGGGGGGACAACCAACCAGGCGCAATTTCTCACTTGTTGTCAAACTCTTGAACGTCGTGTATCAAACGTCTGAACCACTCAATTACTCGGCTCCGCCTAAAATGAGAACTTCTCGCCATTAGAAGTTTTATACTGGGGACCATAAAGCCATAAAACATTCTTCTGGTTTGAATAGCCTCGCAGGAAATACCCTTCCAAAAGGCTTCATCAAGCCGCCTGAGGGTTTTTAATGCATATGTACATTGAAATGCACAGGTGATCTTGTTTGTACCTCACACTCTTAAATGGAAGCCTTCAAGAGTTATTTCTAGATTTGAATAAAATAAAAATATCCATATGTGACGTTGTAAAAACTATGCGTCGCGTCTCCAAATAGAGATCGGGCTTTGATGCATTGTGGACTGAAGAAGTTATCTGTGTTTTTATTACCCTTGTCCAAATACAGTCAGGTCTAAATGGTTCTTTGTGCAGGTTTGATGTTGGAGGTGTGTGGACTGTGTGGAGTCCAGCAAAAGAAGCCGCCAGTCCATCACTAATGCACAATGCGTGTATCTGAGTGATAATAAAACTATCAAACTGGAGTGACATTCACTGTTCCATTTTCTTCCCTCAGTTTATCGCTGCAAATTTGCGGCCCAAAGTCTCCATGGTGGTACACGCACGAGGGTGGAACCTTGCACACTCAAAATGCTCGTCCACAACAAAGTGGACTGGCCTTCTTGTGATTCAGCTTGCCACAAACAAGTGGCATTAAATTCTCTTCTGCTGGGGGTTGCGCAGCAGCAGCGCTGGCCCGTCTCTCCTCTCACGGCGCTGCAGGGCAGAGGCACCGGCAGCGCCGCTGCCGCCCCGTCTCGGAGCCCGCCTCCCCAGGGGGGAGTCGCCTTGGGCCCGGCACCTGCCCCCACTCTCCACCACAACACAACACTCGAGGGTCATGCACTTTCAAACGTCAGCAGAAACTGAAGATAACACATTTTTGACAAAACACAGAAATTTGAGTTTGAGTACTCACATTGGGTTGGTGCTGTTCCAGTGGATCGGTGGTAACTTCATGGGTTCAAATCCGACAACGATCGTGAGAAAAGCAGCGAACGCTGCTACTAGAAGCCACGGCATCGTGGAAAGCTTCACCAGTCCTCTACTCCTACCGATTGTCATGCTTATCCATGAACGTTTCTGTCTCCTCTTCCTGTAAGCTCCTGTGGAAAACACAAAACAAACTGTTGTGAGAGCTGGTTATATTCCGTCCGTCCGTTCTCTTCGAGACCTCGACTCGAACTGATGCTCGCTCTTCCTCCCCAGGTGTCACCACCGATTTGCACAACGTCGAAGGGCTGCAAGGAAACTCGAAAACTATTTCCCAACGCAAAATTTGCCGCCGAATACACAACTGCGGAGGAACAATTGTACAAAATATCTACCAAACGTTCTCTAATTTTTGCATAGACACGAAAGATACAACATACAAGCAAACAACAGCATACTTTCTGCAGAAATTGTGGGAAACTATAACGTAAACAAATTCCACGTGAAAATGTCAACTCCCAATTTCCCGACAACTTTTCACCGGTTGCAAAACTTGACATATCAGAAAATTTAACTCATAACAGCCTTACAAATTGTCTGAGAAACTTCACATAGTTTGTTGGGATTCTGTTGACAAAGAATTGTCGCTCATAGGCGAATGACTTCACTGAAACCGGCAAATGTAGAAAATTGAGTGCGACTCGTCACGGAAAGACGTCGACCAATCAAAGAAGTTTTCACTTGGCGCGTCGGCCTCGCTTCCGTCCGGATCAGTTGTGGATGTGGCAGGAAACCGAAAATGATGGATTCCTCTGCAGTCCTCGTGTCTTTGGTTCTGCTGAGCCTGCACCAGGTTGGCAGCTTGCCTGACGAACCGCACTTGACTTATGACAGGTTGTACAATGCAGGAGTGGAGGCGTATTTGAAGGAGAGATGGTTCGAGTGCGCGGGTCACATCAAACGTGCCCTGGATGACTACAAATACTATACTGAGAACCTGGCCGACTGCAGGCAACTCTGCAAACACCACAGCAGCTACGATGTCAAGTCCGCCAGTTTTGCAGAGCTGCATTTCTTTGAAAATGCCCTGCGGAGATCGGACTGCATCCGCAAGTGCAAGAAGAAGAGGTTCGGAGAACGACCTGACACGGAGGCAGTCATCGAGGTCAGACTGGAGTTCGAGAGCCTCAAGCCGTACGACTATCTCCAGATCTGTGCCTTCAGGGTGAGTAAGAGCTGTGTGGGGGGTGCCGAGTAAAATGCTGCTGCAGTTGTCATTGCGTTGGGGGCATTTAAATTTGATTTGACAGTTGTAGTTTGAGAAACTGGTTCGAGAAATGAGGACGGTGTGTGAAACCATGTGCACCAGAGCATGGACTATTGTCTGGTGATGCAGACTCGATGTTGTGCTCGAGCATGAGGTCACGTAGACTTCATACAAGCGCATCAATAACGACGTTCAACGTAGCACAGCCATGTCTGGTGAGACGAGCTCTTGTGTTCGCCTTGTCCCAGACACTTCCAGAACCGGCTTCAAGTGCTCAAAGCTCCGATTTCCTCCACACAAATTGCCGGTCTACTTGCGTTGCTTATCATAAAAGCAGCAGCTCTGTACAAACAGCTGCAGAGATTCAGTGTCGAAATGCTGCACAGATATGTTCACAGTTCACTGACCAAAGCCGCGATTGCCAACCAGCTTCAAACGGGCATCAGAAAAACTGGGGCAGATAGGGCTTGCAATATGGGCTCGAAAACGCCGTGTGTTCGTTGAGAGGACCAGTCGAGCAGAGCCGAAAGATCAGTGAAGGAGAGAGATACAGACAGTGGAAAAAACAACAATCAGGATGAAAAATGATTTTGGGGCGCTGTGCGGTAACTGGATCCACGAAGTGGATGTGGGGTTCCATCAGAGCCCCGACACCCAACCCCGGCAGATCAGCCCATGTAATGAGCTGGGAATCCAGATGATCTGAGGTGCAGTAATCCAGAGGCTCTGAGCGAACGAGCGCCCTGCGCCAGATGGTCTCCGCAGGATCCCTGCGCGTTGCTCAACGCTTTCCTCGTGTTTTGTGTTTACTGGGCCAAAACAGTAAAAACGTCCGTGTCAAGCTTTCCCATCCCTGGCCCAGCGAGACGATTGTTAATTGCTTCCAGCTACAGTTTCTCTGTTTTAACAACCAGCCAAGCCTGAAAACTTGTGTACCACTGCCAATGTTGCGTTTTTCCTGGTGTACGTAGCTGTTTTCATAAGTATTGATTCCTTGACCGTGAAACTGATGCAAATGACTATCAACTGATGTGAACATTTTCAATATTTTACCAAATATATAGGAATGTTTTC
>JAAUXT010104947.1_pt1 | contig 29133 bp, 27 predicted proteins | sample 7278171 | NCBI WGS metagenome assembly JAAUXT01 (sample SAMN14350112, study PRJNA611818) | marine sediment metagenome | isolation source: surface marine sediment (1.8m) | place: French Polynesia: Moorea | collected 2018-08
ACTAAAGTCACATTACGCGGACAGTCTTCTCTCTTGTCGACCTGCTGCCTCAAAGTGCTGGTCTTAACCCGATTGGCTTCAAGCAGGAACCAACACAACGACCATAAACAACCATAAACAATCTCAGGAATTGCTCCCAACAAATCTGCTGAGCTCCCTGCGACACTCACATGGCCGTAACTGTGTGGAGAAGCCGCACTGGGTGCATCTGTGTGGAACTTGCCATGAACAATGGTTTTCTCTGGGTCCATCCGAGCCCAAGATGACTTGGATGTGACTGACAGCCCTACAATCTCTCTGTCTCTCTCTGTCTCTGTCTCTCTCTCTCTCTCTCACACACACACACACACACACACACACACACACACACACACAAGAAACTCAGAGCGACTGAAGCCATGGAACTTCGATGTGAAACCGCCATCCCGCGTCCCGTTGTTGCAGCTCAGTACCAGAGCCGGCGCCGCCTTCTTTCGAACAAAGCCATCATCAAGTGAAACCTCTCGCGTGCCAACCACAGCACTGCAGCACCAGAAAGACGAGAACCAACAACGCTCATCAAGTTCCAGAAGAAATTAAGAGAAGCTCGTTGTCCCGGGCACAACGGTGGGTTCCACTCGGACGTACTCGTTCAAGACCCCATCTCGGGAGAGAACAGAGTGAACCATATCAAACAGAGAATTGAAGAGGAACTGCCGCATTTTCTCACGACCCCAAACAAGAACTTGACCTCAACCAACATGTTCATCCCTGTGCGATTTGCCATCAGGGGTCCAGAGTTCGAAAGGTCAGCCACTGCTAATCTTCGTGGGATCCGGAATCATTGTTGCAGGTGGATGAATCCACAAGGTTCCAGACTCTGCCACAGGACCAACATTTTCAGTGAACTTTTGCCCGTTGGGATTGTATGTTGCATGTGGTAGAATTGGCGTGATAATCTGACAGAGATCGCTGGCTACTTAAGGATCTGCACTTGAGCCATAGATTCCGTTTTCTTGTCTGCAAACCAAAGTAATCACAAGATTCTCTGCAGATATGTCCACCTCAGATGTGTCCATTTTCTTCCTGCAAGAAATGCGTCTTCATAGAAAACAGAAACGACAACAGCACTGTGCCCCGTGCTTCTCTGTTTTCATCCACAGATCTTGGAATGACTTTCAACCCCCATCAGACTCTGGTCCTTTCCCTGTTCTGGAGTGCAGGCACCCGTGTGTCTTCTTGATGTCAGCAGATCGGCAATGCTTGTCCCAGTCCCTTGAAATTTTGTTCCAGTGACGGACAGATTTGCTGCCAGCACTGTATGGGTGTGGCCATCACTAACAACTTGCCGATCCTCTGTTGCTCCTGTGGCTTCTTGATGTGAGTGGTGCTTACCCAAGCGGCAAAAAGGTGATCAAGTCAGCAAAATGCAGAATCTCATCTGCTGAGGCTGGCGTTAGGATGACTCTGTTGAGCTGTGCACCTGATTGTGCACGAAGATAACCACAACATCCTGCACCAAAAGAAGACAACATGGCTTCATCTTGCGCGTCTTGCAGACCATACGCCAAGAACCGATGTGTTGACCTCACTGACACCCACCGCCAGTTGCAAAGATTGAAAACTCGCAAGCACGCACGCACGCACACACATACATACACACACAGCCTTGTTTATGTCCACGCCCACAAAACTCTGTGGCCAACAAACTGACCCTTTGACATTGACAACTGGCAGTGACGAGACACAAATACTCCAAAAACACGAAATGAAGCTTGGAACAATGCATCGTGATTTTCACTCTGCTGGAACAGCGAAACTAATCACAATTAAATTCATTGTCCGAAATGACGCAGCAGAAATGGCGATCAGTGCCTTCCGGCAGCAAACCAACAAGACGCGCTCCGTCAAGTGTGTAGCAGACTCATTGCTACAATTGCCTACCTCGTCACAAAGGCAGAAAAACCACAAATGACGTATAATTGATGATTACATGCTGTTTGACTGATTACTGGTTTTTGAGTTGGGTGTACAAACACAGAAACAAAACACACAACGCTGATTTCAGGAGAAGAAATGTGCAATGTGCAGACAAACAAGGTCTGTCTTTGTGAAAACATGCACAGACCACGTTTTTGGTACTCTCAGCAAAAGCCCTGTGGTTCATTTTGGGTCGGATGAGAACTTTTTTGTCAAAGGTTGCTGCAATGAAGTTGATGCAATGTTATATGTTCCTGTTTTTGGACACCTCGGCCAGCAAAGGAAATGTGCATCAAGATTTTCTGCAATGCATCATGTCAGATGTGTCCCTTTCTATCGAGGATATCAACTGGTCACATCAGGATCATGGTTGGGTTTCAGAGCAGCGTTTGCAGCTTGTCTTTGGGAAGTGGTTTCTACGGTTTCAGTGGCGTCAAGGTTGTTCTTTGGAAAGACATTAGACGCGCATTAAAAGGGTCTAAACTTACATCAAGCACCAACCAACTTGGTCAAAATGAGGGGGAAAAAAAACAGATTGCCGGCCTGAGCTACTCTTCGCTGTCCATTAGTTCTCCGAGAGGAGCACTTCTCCTGCCCAGAACAAACCGGGTCACTGAGTCTTCGGTAAGATCAGTTGTGTTTCCACGCTGGAAACCTTCACGTTCGTTCAACAAACTGTTTGATGAGCACACAAGGCAGGATACAGTGCGATGTGATGGACCTGTACAGTCAGAAAGGAAACCTCACGACTTAGGAATCCAGATGACTACTCGTCGGAAATCTAAGTTCTTTTGTGGCGTTTGAACCCCCAAAGCCAAAAGAGGACAGAGATCCTCACCAACAAAACCCGAACACAACAGCTGGAGTTCACCTCGGTTGAAACTATTCGCAGTGCTGACTCCCAACTGCAAACCTCCAAAGACAAACGCACTTACCTTTGGCTCGGGGACCTTGGACAGCTCAGCGAGGCTGTGACACTGGTGAACGTGCTTAAACTGGAACGGGTTGTTCCTCTGGTCCTCAAAGGCGCGCATGATCTTGTCGCTCATCCACTCCACCTGCAACGGCACATTTCCGGTCAAAGAAACACTGCGGACAGAAAACTGCCCAAAGATGCGGCAGAAGTTCGTGTTTTTGGTGAGGGCGTGTGCAACCAGACGTCTATCAACAGACCTGGGACTTGGCGAATTCTACAACGTTGTAGCTGACGTTGTTGAGAAGAGCCAGGGAGTAGGCCATGAACACAGCGCTCTCCATCTTCCACATCTGGTCCTGAAACGAGAAAGCATGGCTGAACGCAGGGGCGTCGCGAGACATGGAGTATTGGGGCGCAGGTCCTGCACAACAGGTGGAACCCCCACAAGGACCCACTCTGGAGTAGGATCCACCCACATACTCGTATTCAAGGTACCGGTTGCTCCTCAGGTGGGGTCTGCCTCAACAGTCACTATGTGAGGCGGTGGGAGGGTGGGACATCAGCAGGTTCTACCACACCCCGACAACATCATGCCACTTGCTTTTGCACAGAATTCACACTTTTTTGGGTGGTGAAAAAAGCCTTTGATCTTTGGAACAAATACTGTTATATTTTGGTTTAACTGCTCTGCACAGTTTCAACCTTGGAGAAAGAAGCAAATCTACAAGGGCACCAAGCTATCTGGCTCCCTCCAAAACACTATGAACTAAATAAACCCAATTGAACTGATTTTGGGAAAAGTCAGACTAATTTGGAACACCGCTTTCAGGATTCAAGATGCTCTGAACTTGACCTAAACGATTCAAGATGTTCTGAACAAACCAATGAGGCAATCCAAGGTACTGGACAAGACAGACGGGCCCCAGCGGTTCAACAATGAGCAATTGAACCAGTAGTGTCAATCTGGCCAATTTGTTTCAAGAATCTGAGCAGGAAGATAAAGATTTGTTCCCTTGAAATTCTGAAGGATCACCCCTTCGGACTTGCTAAATGGTACGAAATCCCTATCGGTCGGGACAGTCGTGTATGAAACAAGTGGCCCCGAAAGACGCGCCTGTAAAAGATTGCCAGCAGGTCAACAGGAACACTTACAGTGCACGATCAGAGAATCCTTGGTTCAACCCATCATCAAGAAACTTTTTTTTGTTTCGCAGCAAAGTTCAATTGGACATCTGAGTGCTGGACATCCGATGTCTTTTGGCCAAAACATAACGATGCTCTATTTGGCTTCGCTTTGCTTCGATTGGTACAACCTACAGTGTTATCGGCCTGCAAAAATAGGTTCGTGCTTCCGCGGCATTGTGGCTTCCAACTAGATCTACGCAAGTCCTGAAGCACTGTCAACAAGCCGGAGTCAATTTCACTTCACTGTGGCTGCACACACATACACGCGCACACACACACGGACACGCGTGTGTGCGTGCAGAAACACTTTGGCGTGTGTAAACATCGAAGACTCAACCATTTTCAGTCAAAAATCTCGCTTCCAACTGACACAAACTGCCACTTCAAGTTCCTTGTCGAACAGACACAGTTTAACTGGGAAGGCCGTTGGCGAATGTCACACACCACGTCAAATCAAAGAACCTCAAAACAGGATTGTCAAGTACGCAGAATTTGGCAAATCTGTCTTTCTCAACACAAAAGACCCAATCTTGGCAAACAATCGTTGTCAAAAGTCCAGAATCCTTCTTCGTTGCATTTGTTTTTCTTCCCGAAGAGTTGACAACACGCACAGCCGCCAATCAAGCGTAGGCACAGCCCCAGTACTTATGCAGTGGCCACATCCAATGAACAGCAGATGCTGACATCTGACAATTTCCACAAGAGAAACCCTGACGCCTTCTTCAATTATCCGTGAGAAATTTAAACTGAGAAAAAAATGGGTGACTGTGAAGCGACAGCTGTTGTTTAGAACCATCCTTGTGCCAAACCAACATCAACAAATCACATGACGCTGGCACTACTTCTGGCACAGAAGTGCTGCTGCCAATGTTTGTGTCAGGTGCAACAAAACAAAGAAACCAAATCAAAGTCGCACAACTCCGTTTCCGTCTTCATTTCACGATGACACCTTCACACATCAAAAAGTACATTGATTACTTTCGCTTTCCACAACGTTCGTTTTTCACACGATAAACGGGGTTTACTGTCCGTGATTTATTTCTTGCCTGACGTTTCTCGATTTCCCAAGCTTTCCAGAGATTGAGAACCTCAAGGTCAGATCTGCTCCGCATCATGTGTCTTACCAGAAGATGAGCCAGTTCGAGGATCCGACCAGCTGTGTCCACGCACACCAACACGTTCCCTCCGTTTCGCATCGTCTGCACGATGTTGTCTGTGCGGAAAACAGGTGCTCCAACAAGGAATACTCAATTATGAAACAGAACAACGATCGTCTTATCGGCAGAGTCAGGTGTCAGCCATCATTACAGCTGACAACGTTGTGAAGAAAACAAAATTACTCATGAGATCTTCGTCTCGTTGGCGACGCCTCGGCTGAACGTAATCTGCGTTGAAAGCATCAGTGATGAGGAGTGACGGTCTGCTGATTCCCTCGAACGAACACCCGTTCAGGTGTCTACAAGTTGAGATACCAGCAAACAAATCACATTGAAAGGAACAGAACTGCAGCACGGAACACTCGCCGTGGTATTCTTCCTACCCAAATGAAAAAGTCAAATATCGGGGTGATGGGCGTCACCCAACATTTCAGAATTTCATGTCACCCAAGATGTCGGGTTTGTTGGGATATTGATATTGGGTGACCCACCCCAACCCAACATCTGTGACCCAGCATCTGAGGGCGAGGCTGGTGGGCGGGAGCACTGAAAACTTGATACACACACATTTGAGCAGAGCACGACACTGCGCCTCCGTTGAAACGTGGAATGCTATCTCGTGGTGGGTGGAGAGTGGCTTTGTTTGTTCCAAGACTGACCTTTCTTTCTTGTGATTGTAATCTATTGCGTAAACTATTTCTTCTTCGCCGTCTTTGACAATCTTCCAAATGGTTCCACCTATCATGTGACCTCCTGGTAGAGGCGTGATCTTGAGGCCGTGACCCTTGCCTGAAAGAAACATACAACAAATGTGCACATTGTGATGGGGGACAGAAATGTCGCACCAAACACGTCCCTTCGAACTTCGCCACTTTTCTGAACACCAAAGAAGCTGCAAACTTTACCTTTCAGATTAACCGTCTGTGAATACTTCAGCTGAACAATTTTGTCAAATGCAGCGTCGACATCGTCCAGCGTGAACAAATCGAAGTCCTCAGTGTTGTGTCGGGACTGAAAAGCAGTTTCTCCGTCATATTCAATGGGGATGTACCAATTCACACGAGCACACATCCCACAATCTTGAGCCAACACAAAAATTCCGTCAAAAACGAGTCTTTGTTACAATTTCATCGATCATCACTTTGGTGACACGTACCTGGTACAAGTCGTACATGAACATCTGACCCATTTTGTACACGGGTATCGTTGCGTAAATGCGACAGGCCAAACCACACTTTCCCACCAAATACGGAAGAGCCCCCAAGTGCTGAGGGTCCGGATACGACAACAGGACGGCGTCAATCTGCGGCAAGTGTCTGAAAAATATGATGTCCCATTGATCTTCAAGACACAAAGCATCGGCGATCGAGAACAACACAACAAAGGAGACCACACTGTTCTTGATGAATTTGTTTCACTGACAGCACAGCAAGGTTGGATCTGGGATTTGCTCGGACAACATCACGTCCCAACAAGCAAAACGTTCCTCGAGACCAACGTCCACAGGTCAAGAGTGTCAAAATAGCCAATGTACTTTCTGGATCATCACGCTTGGGCTTGGGGTTTTCTGGCCAACTGTCAGGTGAAAACAACGTTGTTGTTGTCACGAGGAACTGATCTCAGCTCGTAGATGTTTTACGAGCACAGTCTTAAAAGCCCAGGGTTCTCACTGCTGTATTTCAGTCCAACAGTCGTCAACACCCCAAAAGTTGCAAGCCAACAACATGCTGTACAACTTTGTGCCAATCTACAACACCGTGTCAAACTGAAACATTTCAAACACCACAACACAAGCCGCTGAACTAAGCCCCGCCGTGCATGTGCGCAGGTTGTCGGAGGCGCTGGGTCTGAACCCGATCCACATCCTGATCACCGAGGTTCTCTTCTCCAACATTGGCGGCACCGCGACGGCCATCGGAGACCCACCCAATGTGCTCATCGTCAGCAATGTCAACATCGCCAATGCTGTACGTATGTGAGGTGCCCAGGTTGAGTCAAGCTGATCCAGGTTCTTACGCCTGGATCACCTCCTGTCAGTCTCACAGTGCGTGCATTGTAAAAATCTTTTTCAAACACCACAACACAACCCGCCAAACTAAGCCCCACCATGCATGTGCGCAGGCTGTCGGAGACACTGGGTCTGAACCCAATCCACATCCTGATCACCGAGGTTCTCTTCTCCAACATCGGTGGCACCGCGACGGCCATCGGAGACCCGCGCTGTTTCAAGATTTTCCCCAGCTTTTTTGGTGCCAAGAAGTACACGTTTGTTTTTCAGGTTATCCAAGTTGGGTCTCATTTTTCCAAGTTTTTCAGAACTCAATGGGTCATGTCCAAAATATTTCGACCGTGGGATGCCTGTTGCCGAGAAACATTCGTTTCTTGTCCAAACTTTTGTTTGCTTCTGACTGTGCGTGCCTGTTGTCAGACGAAGAAAATGAGCCTTTGCATCTGCGAGTGGAACAAACAATTCAAATGGCAGGTTTTAATTTCCTGGACGTTTATTTTGGAGAGGGAGCACCCAAAAGACCCTTGTGTCCACGATGGAGACTTCCGGCATCAGTTGCGACTGGCGTATTCTTCAGAACACACAAGCCCACTCATGAAAACTGCGTAGCTGCGTGAAGTCAGGTGGTGATGTCTTTGGGAGAGGCGATAATGTCGTGTGTGAAAGCACGAAGTTTCCACACACACTGATCGCAACATGCACAACTGAACCTGGAACTCACTTGAGCCGCTTCGTGGCGTGTCAGCAACACAGCTGCGATACAGCTTCAATGGCAGTTCAATCCCTCTTGCAGGAGTTTGTAAGGGCCTGAGTAGCCAAAGCGCGGAAACCTTGTGACTCTACCTTGAGTGTGACTGAACCGGTCCTGATGGCCCTCAAGTCCTTGGGAAAACTGAACGGGGCTGGGGAAGTAACAACTGCTCAAACTGTATGGAAGGTGACGGTTCCACAACCAAACAACAAGCAGCCTCGGAAAACTTCAACTTTCAAAAAGAACACAGCGTCCTGGAGGCCTGCGTTCTCTCTCCACGTTTCAAGCGCAAGCAACTTTGAAGCTTTAATCGATTTTATCCGTTGCGTTGGGGGGTGGGTGGTTCAGTAAAATTGGAACAACGATTACTCAAGTTTACGCAGTCTAAAATTTGACTGAGATCAACGACTCACTTCTTCAGATTTTCCATGTACTCCTTGTTGAAATTCTCATCCCAACCGCAGTCGAGTAGAAAGCGGAACTCATCGACCTGCAGCATGTAGCAGGGTGGCGTCTCGCCCTGCACGCCCGACAGGGCCTGCAGTTTGATGATTGACGTCATCTTCTCAGTCACCTGCAGAATATTTATTGAACACATCACCTGTTTCATTTTCCGGAGTTTCACCCAAATTGTTTGACGACCCTGATGAAGAAGAAACAAAGCGGGACACCTTCGCCGAGTTGGCATATATACTGAAATTTTTTTTTGGCACCACCACCAAGTGCTCTTCCCTAAAGGGACTTCGCACAACAAGTTGTGTTGGTCCGCAGGTGGCTTCTCTGCCGGTCGTCGGCAGCCGGAAGACGGAACGTTGCACAACAATCGGCTTCAATTGAAACCATTCAAATGGAAAGACCAAAGCTGTGGCATTTGGTCTTCTCTTTTCAGACAACTCTAGATTCTAAGTTCCACTCAGTGTTCAAGTTCAACAAATGCGAGAAATTGTGAAAGTGGGTATTATCGCTCATAGATGCACTTCTTTAGCCTTCTCCCGTGGGATGTGCACAGACTTCGCCACAGAAATTCGAAGATTTCATAATAACTCACCAAAATTTGTGTTCGTCTTGCAAATAGTTACTCACACCAACGTAAAGTTCTCACTTTTTCGTGTCATCTTTCGTTCCCAACCGCTCAGCGCTGGGAGCCACTCTCGGTTGAAACAAGACTTCTGATTGGCTCCCACCGTTTGGTATCGTCACACGTTTCTCCTCGATTTGTCCGGGGGAATTTTGCGCGTTGGCGGAAGTGTGGCGACAGCTGTCAACACAGGCTCCTTCGTCGCTTTGTTTTGTTGTTTTCAATGGGTTTTGAACTGATAAACTGCAAATCGGAAGAGCATGTTGGTGCTCAGTGACCCTACGTGGATCTACTACGCAGTGCTTCTGTTGGTTTTGGTTGCCAGTGCGTCGTGGATATTGAAATGTGCGCCGGGGTCGTCAACAAATCAGGTCAAATTCCAGTTTTCAAATTTGTCGCCCGACAAGACTCTAGATTCTAGAGCCTAGAATTGATTCTGTAAAGTCCAGATTCTACGTGGCATGAACAATCAATCCAACACTTGATTTCAAATCTTTGTTCATCAAAGGCGGATGGATAGTCTGTGACAATGCAGCATTTTCAACACAAGTTTGTGCACATGGGCAGAATTTATCAACAGCAGTTGAGTCATGTGCTGTTTGAACCTGACCTGACGACCTTGTCATCGTTTTGCCACAAACGAATTCACGATGTGGGCAACGATTTCAGCAGAAGGGACAAATCCTTCGACGTTTGAAAATCATAACACCAAGAAACGAGATATTTGTGTGCCTGCTGGTGCAAAAGAGAGCTTGCGTGTTTGGGGCTCAGCTCCAGATCACTGGCGTTCACTCCCCCCCCCCGGATTTCCTTCTGCGTGTGACCACGGTTCAACCAAATTCAGTTGATGTTTTCGGTGTACGGATAATTTCGGAGAGAAAAGGTTGAACCGATGTGTCACTTGAAGCTTCATTGAAAACTCTTGTTTGTTTCTTTGTACAGCAGAAGAAAACGAGATACACTGGTGTCAACGTCCTGCAGTTTCTCCAGGAACAGTTGGTGAGTTCAATGGGGCACGCGCTTGTTCCGTAGAAAGTCGCCAGTCCCGTTCTGGAGTCGCCATGAAACAGTGTTGTACGTATTTCTTTTCATTCAAAGCCTATTCCCGTTGGAGTTGGTACCGGTTGGAAGTTGAGTGGATTCCAGCATGACTACAGAATCTGGCGGAACGACCTGTGTTCGCCCTGCATTGGTGGAACCGCCACTCTCTATGGATGCTACAGCAAAATAAAAGGATCTTGCCTGGTGAGTTTGGTCAAACGGATTTTACAAAGTTCGCAACACTCGTGGAACAAAGTATTTGGTCCTCACTCTGACGCACCACTCTGACGCGTGTTCACTGCGAAACAAAGGGGCATGTCCTTCACCACGCTCGGGATTCAGTTGTCTGCCTTTGGTTGCCAGCCGCTTGCGGTGACATTGTTTTGACCGCGTACCTGTAGGTTGGGTAGGTTTCCAAGTTGCCCCCCCCCCCGACACGCTTTACTTTTGGACCTTGTCAGTATGAGCTACACCCCCACCACCACCACCCAGAACTTTTGGACTTTTTGCGGACCCTCCAAGTTTTCGGGTTGCCTTCCACCACAACCACCACCACACCTGACTTTCACTTGTTTGGACGAATGCATGTTGGCACGAACAACGGTTGAAGCGGCTGATGGTCTGTTTGAAAGTGTGGCTTGCTGTGCATATCTTGCTTTGTTTCTTCACTGACAGCGAACCACCCATTCCCGAACAGTTTGTTCGCGCAACCGCCTGCAAAGAAATGTAAAATGGTTTGTGTGTACGAAAAGAATCCCCCCTCGTAGACTTTAATGCTGAAATTGCGATGTTGGCAGAATCTGCTGAATATGCTGGTAGACGCATCCAAGTATCCAGAATGGCATATCGGTGTGCACAAGGTCAAGCACATCACCATGCCTCCAGAAATGGACAGCACCGCCAAGGGAAAGACCAAAAATGCGATCGCGTCACACGTCTTGCACGACGTTATCTCCTTGGAAACCGACGTCGCGTCCAATCACGTCGTGAAACTCATCAACAAAGTGTCGCGGAAACTGCAGGGAGATTCATTGATCCGGAAAATCCACGTGGCCAACAGGTTCGCGCATTTCCTGTTCTCCGTTTGGCGTCGTGTTGTACAGGTCGCGTTGTACGCGCGTTTGTTGGAACAGAGGTTCCAGCAATGGACAGCGTTCAACAAAAGTAAGATTGTGCATCAAGGGGTCAGCGTCAGCGCAACACAGAGCGTTGTTCACGATCTTCTCAACAGTACAATTTCAGTGTTGCCAATTCAACAGGTTTTGGCACCGGGAAGATAAAGACTGCAGTTGGTTGTTGGAAATACGGGAAGAATCGCAGGAATGGACGTTTTATCTCATCCAGACAATTGAAGGCTTGTTTGGTGAGCATATCGCTGCAATTAACACAGAGCAACATGCCGGTACTTCACCAGCTGAACAGCTGCGTGCGTGTGCTCTACTTTCAAGATGACGTTGTGAAACAGACCCAAAATTAAAATACGTCAATAGTGTGCGCGCAAGTTCAGGACGTTTGAAGAGACTGTGAGCAACTGTGAATATTAAGGTCAGGTGTCACTCAGACCACCACAGGTATGAGCAGCAGTGACACTTGCTGGAACAGGATTGAGGTATCGTTCATTCCCCACTTGAATTATTTTCAGAGATAGACCAGTGTCTGCTGACTGTCATCTACTGTCCTGGCGACAGGACAGACGAAGCTGACATCGACACAGTATCGTGCATAAGGTTGGGTGCTTTGCATCAGTTCGTGACTTACAGAAAGGTGCAAGTGGCGCCCTTTTCCAAACTAACCTTGCCAGTGCAGAGTGAATCTCAAAGTGATCAGGATCAAAGTTCTGACTCGAACTCATCGACCAAAACAACACCCGAAAAGACACTTGTGAAAAACGAGACCGAAGACCAGACAAAGCCAGAGGTAAGCAACAAAGCAGAAAGTAGTTTCATGAAAAGAGTTCGAAGCTTTGTTGAAGAAAAGAAAGAATGGTATGAGGACAGGAAAAGAAAAAGTTCTGTTGCATCCAAGAGCTCAACTCCCGTGCATGAAGGAAAGAGCATCACAGACCTTTCAGAAAGTGACTCTTTACCAAACGTGGAAGATTTGAATGATGAAGAATTCGCAGAGTATGTCACAAGTCGGATTGTGTTGGACAACGACACAGCAGTCAGAGACGAAGGTCGGAAATCTGCGGGTGATGAAGTGAACGCTGATGCCCACATGGATATGGACGAAATTGAAGTGATAGACGCTTCTGAAATAGACAAATTGGTGCCGTTGTCGGACCCAGTTGCTGGTGGTAAGGTCAACGCCAAACAACGGTTGCTAAAATTCCTGAAGTCTTCCAGCCTTTCTTCCATGGAAGACGCCTTGCGAAAAGACGCAGAAGGAGAAGAGAAACCGGAAGACACGAGGATGGGAAGGTTGCGGTGGAAACTGCTGCAGAAAGTGAGGAGTTTGGATCTCGATGCGTTGAAGGACAAGGATGAGAAGATTTCTGAGGAGAGTGGCGCCGGAACTTCGCGGAGCCTGGAGGAGGACAGCACCTCACAAGGCAGCGAGAGCGAAACAGGGGACGCACGTCGGGGAATTGATGGTCCACTGTCAGAAGGTCAGTGAAGGTCATTCTAATTCTCTTTCTGACCAACTGAACTCACGAGTGAAGTTGTTCAATGGTTGTGACGCAACTGTGTTGTCTTGTGACAGTCGATGTTGACGTTTGAACCGAAGTCGTCGGGCTGTGTGCTGATTCCCGGTCTTTCTGCTGTGTACCCCGTATCCACCCATGTATGAGACGCTCCTTTTTGTCCCAAAATTGAACACCAAAAGTGGGGGGACGTCTTACAGATTGGTATGAGATTACTATTTTTTCAATGCAACCTGATGGCATAAAACCAAGGCAAAATTGAGGGTGCGACTTGTACACGGGTGAATATGGTAGTTGTTGGGTGAATTAGGCCATTGAAACAACTGCCAAGTTGTGTGGCCCTCAGAAGAAATGGGACATGCAGAAAGTAGGGTTGTACTCATCACTGGTGGTTGTTTTTCAGAAGAGAGACTTGAGGCGGAATACCTGGACGTGGCTGACAAAGCAGCTTCTGAGTTGCTTCTTGAGGTGGGCACAAATTCTGCTGACAGCGTAGTTTGAAAATGTGCTTTGGGAAGAGTGTTTGTTGTCAGCATTTTTTCACAATCGATTGCTCACATTTCGCAAAGAATAATAAAATTATGAAAGGAAGCTCCAAGAGCAAGAGAAAGAACTTTTCACAGTTTTATTCTGACCAAATATTGTTGGCACCATTTATCTGTTTTTACAGAAAATGCGCATCGCGAACATTGAAATTGGTCGACCGTACGATGAACAGGCTCTGATGACGGGTGGTTGGATGTGAGTTCAAGAAGATCAAGATCATAAGTCATTGTCAAGTTCCTTCAGTCTCTTCAGTTTTGTTCATTGTATCTTTCTTAAAGTTACTGTGGATTGGAGAAAGAAGTTGTCATTTTGAGAAAAATATACGAGGACGGTGTTCACTTGGATGGCGCTCATTTACAGAGGTAAACATGTTCGTTCTGTTCAGTGCACGAAAAACTTCCAACATAAGCTGCTTGGTTAACAAACAGTGACGCGTGCCATGCAGCTGGATGTCGAGATAACTGACGACTATTCACACCATATACACAAACTTTTGACAGCTACATGGGCAAAGGCTTGATCCAGGTGCCACCGAAAACGGTCTTCGAAGCAATCTCCAATCCTCGAACAAGATGTATTTACGACGAGATGCTGAAGGTGAGAACGAAGAACCGTCACCTCCAGAACCGCTGTTGTACCGACACAATTTTGTTGTGGAATTTTGTAGCCTGGAACCCATTATGTTGATCATGTAGAGATTTGGTTTGAGTTTGAAGTGTTTCGCTTCGGCTCGTGCCCGGTCTCACCAGACCGATGTGTGTTTACAATGCGTTCGTTCAACCTGAAAAAGATTCTACTTTGAAACTGTACTTTGTTTTCGAGACTTCCCCAAACGGAAATTTGAAAAAAAGACAAAAATGCAGAATAACAACAGACAAGTTTAGGTTGTGCTCGATCTTGTTTTGCTCAATTGCTTTGTTCATTCTGATTTCCGTGAAGTTTCTTCAGTACGTGATTCTTTGGGCTGCAAACACGTGTGAACGAGTTGCTGCTGATGTCATGTCACAATGAACCTCACGTGTTTGCAACCAAAGACATGCGAACTTTCAGTTGTTTGTGCTTCACATTGGCTGTTTTAGAGCGTGGACATTCTGCACGAGTTTGAGAATGGCATGAAAATAGGTACTGTATCAAATCATTGTCGTCGTCGGTTGTTGTTGTGCACAAAACCTGAAAATTGCTCGCATTTTCTTGTGATCATTGTCGAGAAAATCTCACGTGCACGGTCGATTCTGTTGACACACGCAGGTGTGTTGAAGCACAGGAACAACAAAGCGAGAACGCGAATCAATCGCGTGTCCCGTTGTTTACAGTGCACCTGCAGCACGAGGTGTCGCAGCTGTTCCGCAAAGAGCTGCGCGACTTCTGCGTGCTGCAGAGCGAGCGCATCGAGGGCGTCAAGTATCTCATCAGTCTGCAGTCGGTCGCCTGGGAGGGCTGCCCCGAGACGGACGACGTGCCCAGGGCCAAGGTGCGTCAGTCCGCTAAGTTGCGCTCTCCTCTAGATTTCCTTCCTGGGAGCTGAATACTTCATGCTGATTTGTCGGTCCTTGAGTTTGACATATTCGGAGACGCCGCCGAGTTGAACAGGGGTGATGAGTGTTTGTTTCTGTGCAGATGATCGCGAGCGGCTGGATCATCGAGCCGGCGATGCGCGACAGGAAGCTCTTCTCCATGGTCACCTACATCACCCAGGTACGGGTCGGCGCAGCACTTACGTAGTCCAATGGAGACTGAAACGAGAGGAACAAAAACAAACACGTTGTTGAACTCCGAATCTCCGGTTTTGTACAAACTACGTGGGCCACGCCCTCTTCGACTTGACGTTTCTCTCAACGCCTCTATTTTTTACTTTCTTGACATCGCCACCTGTACGTTCACAGAGAAATAGACGGCCCTGCAGTCCGTTGCACTTCTTTTCGCTGTGAAATTTCTCTGTCGCTGATGTTTCAGATGGAGCTTGGTGTCAGCAAACTCAACACAGGTTACCTGGTCGAGGAGCTGGCCGCCAAACAGCCGATGAGCATCTTCCACCTGCGGCAGTACCTCGCACCGTCGGCAGCCTCCGTGCCCGGCCGCCCTGCTGTCCCCGCCGCCGCCCGCCCGCTGCCCCCTTCCGTCGCGGCGGCGTCGCTCACCCGGCCCCGCAGCGCCTCCAGCACCCTCGCTGCTGCCGCCGCCGCCGCCGCCTCCAAGACCCGATCCTCCAGTCTCGAAACTTGATAAGTGTCGAACTGAAATGAACTTTGGCTTCCCGCATGATAGTGATGGACGGCTTGTCTGCAAGGCGATTGTGCGAATGGGCAGGATGAACGTTGAAGGAAGAAGCGTTGGAAACGAATAGAGCGGTGGCACTCACCAGAACTTTCGACTGTGATTTTGCAAGTCCTGTCTTCTTCAAACATGTACGTATGCCAAATTTCCTTTGTCTCACACTTTTGTGAAAACAAGGTACCAAATCTAGTCATTGACGTTTTCGAGAAAATTGGTCAAAAATCATCTCTATGTTTGGCAAAGGTAACATGCCTTTGTGTTCTGGAAGTTTGCTTTGACGGTCGGAAAAGGCCAGCCCTTGCCGTTTTCTTTTGGGTTCAGTCAGAATGATCTGTGTTTTGGAAATGTTGCTGAAGTGTAACAACTGTCGGAACAGAGCCTTTTTGTCGGTCGGTCTCAAAAAGAAAGAACATCTTGTCTTTCTCTGGTTGGTGGGTTGCTTCTGGCGAGGTTTGTCTGTTCGGATCCTGTTTGATCAAGGACGCTTGCTTTTGTCATCCACTGCATGTGCATGAAAACGGTGCTTATTTTGGTGGGTTCCTTTTTGTTGTTGCCACATACCACGCAGAATACATTTGTGAAGTTACGCGTGTTTTTGCTGTTCGACGACCATTTGTCCCCGTTGGCTCTCTGTTCTTGCTGATCTACGGGACAAGGAGGCTGCCTTCCCTCTGACTTCACTCTCATTTTGCACTGTGAGTGCTTTTCTTCACTTTTTCCGCGAAAAATAATTCAAGGGTGGGCTGGCTCTCTCCACTTCGGTTTGGACCATCCTGACCTCAATCCCGGATCGACTGGTGTCGATTCAAATCAAAGTCACGCGGCACTTCGCTTTCATTGTTCGAATCACCGAGACGCCTGTTGAAATCCCAAATGTTGACATCCCCACCCCAAGTACGAACCAGGTGACGAGTTTGATACCAGACAAAGATCCTGCTCCCTTCCCTTCCCAGCAGCCAGACCTCACCCCCTGGGTTCTGTTTGTAAATGGAGAGAGCATTGAAACCTGCGACTGGTGCTCCAAAGTACCGTAGCAATTGTGAATTCGTGTCAACATGGATGTGGATGTACTCGTATCCCGTTTTTGAAATGATTGCGAACTGGGTGTGGTACGGTGAGGTGCCTGGGGCCACAAAGCACAAATCCAAATGAAAATCTGAATCCAAAAGGGTGGAGAGGGTATCTGACCGTTGTCGCGAATAATTTGGAAGTTCGTGGGGTTCAGTCTTGCGCAGATTGACGAAACTCCTGCACAGGAGGATGGTTCACGGACTGATACGAGGAACGAGGGTATATATGTCACGAGTGTGATTGCTGTGACAAATCCAATTGTTTGTTCAAGACAAAAATGTGCACCCTCATTCAAACGGTTGAATCAGTACGTCTTGTCTCACCACCCTGGGGCGTCCGAAAATTGTGCGTTAAACCTCGGGAGGGGGGGGCATGAGATTCGTCGTGTGTGTGAACCTGGGTCTCCGGGAAGAGAAGCCTCGACGAATTCACCTCAAACACGTGTATCGCTTGTGTGATGGACCTCACTTCTGAGATGAAATGTAATCCAGGATATGTTTGAAACGAAAACGAAGAAGCTTGCTTTTGTCATTCCCTGTTAAAAATTCGGCAAAAACACACTTCCACATCAGACTAATAACTCGGTGGACAGCGTTTGCGGCATCTCCGGGGTGCGCCATCACACTGACAATTGATTTTGTTTGTCAAGGCAACAAATAACACACTTCAGAATTTGAACTTTTGGTTGTTGTCGTTGTCTTCACTGAAACTGCAGAAAATGCAAGTCTTCAATGAGAAGGGCAACTTTGAGATGAACTTCGAGCCCAGAAGCTTTCTCTGCGAAGTCGTTGATTCCGTACTCGAACTGTAGAATTTCGTTCAAAGTCGTGTTGAGATTTCCTGCCAGTTCCTCCTTGGAGGCTGAATCTGAACAGGAAGAAAAGAACGTTCTTCCGAATATCTGTCGAAAAATGCGGAAATTGCCACAACAATAGCTACTTGGAAATCCTGAGTCAGGCTCCACGCAATACGACCCGTACATGTACTTCCCTTCAGGGTCCGTTTTCACTTGCAAAGGAGACCTTTGTTCGAAAACCTTTCACCTGGCGGTCAGACAGCCGAGGCAGAATCAACGTCAAGACAGGAAATTATGCCTTGCATGCAGAACCAAGTTTGTGTAGCCCAGCAAAAGTGCAATGCAGTGCCATTTCTTCAAACACCCACAAAACACATTACCGGTACTCGTAAATGAGGACAACAATAATCCTCATTGCAACATCGTCTCGTCTGAGTTTCAAAGTTCACAGAACATGCATCGTTTCACGTGCCCTTTGCGTAACGCACCAGAAATGGCTCTTGCGAGTTCCTCCGGGGGCCAGTCCACAGGCAGGGCGGGGGTTGACACCAACTCGAGAACAGAAGGTCTCGACAGTTCTGAGATTTCCCAGAACAGCTTCAACATGTCGTCGAACGTCTCATTCACTGGAACCTGCTCGGGGAATTCAGTTGGGGAATTTTTGTCGTTTTTGGCAACTTCTCTTTCTTTTACAGTGTGCTCAAAGATGCAGACTTGGAAGCCTTTTTTGCTCATGAACATGAGAATGATGTGGAAGGAGAAGGCTCACGTTCGGATAGCCGGTGTCTTGAATCCAGTTGGCGAGCATGACGGACACCATGTACTGCTCGCGCACCCCGTCGACACCTCCGGTGCGCTCCCACTTCTCCACGAACTCGTCGTACAGTTCCCTCACCTGGGACTCCGGGAGGTGGATGATCACCGAGATGTCGTGCACAGAGGTGATGTCTGTGGGCCGCACAAACATGTGACAATTTCTCTGGTTTCGGCAACGTGAGCAGCATTCAAAACGGATAAATTGCTTCAGTCACACAGTGCGTTCAGTGCACCTGCGATCATGAGCTGAATGGTCTCCTCACCTGCGATGAGACAGGCCGCCTCCTCCCTCTCCGTCCGGATTCTCGGGTCGAACCCAGTGTAGCCCTTGAATACCCCGACAATTTGCAGCGCATAGTAATTATCTCTGGCCTTCAATCCGATGAGTTCCAGCACCTCGGCAACCTTCTTGCAGTCTTCGCTCATATAACTGTTGCCCACGTCGTACAGATTGTCGTAGCCTTCGTACGTGTACACCGTCTCGAAATCATAACCGAAAGCTGAGAGCAGAAAACCTGATTCTGGAATCTTGTTTCAAAACAACGCGTGAGGCTTCTTAACTCGTGGATCCCAACTTGACAAGGTGATGACGGCTGACCAAAACTCTGTTCACGCGGAAAAAAAACCCTGAAAAATGCGGCAAAATAACTTACCAAATGGACTGGCACAAACGAAGAGCAAAACAAAAAGCAGAGCCATTGTGCTGATGACATACAGTCAGAATTGACACTGTGCAACTTGACGGACCAATTCTGAATCATTGCAAAATTGGACCACTGTTTGTTTGGCCAACCAGTTCACGACATAGGGACCAAAAACATTCGTGGGTGAAACGACAAGCACTCATGGTCGGACACAGGTCCAATTGACGTTGAACTCCCGAGCTCCAAGCGATCGTCCCTGCATGTTCAGTGAGTACTCGGCAGAAACCAAACACTGCATTGGTGTCAGGGCAATGAGATGGTCATCCAGCTCTGCGCACTGCGCCGAGATTGCCTCACATTCCCCACTGAGTGCGTTGGCCGCAACTGCGAGCAAACTTATCACGACAGTGGGGTCATCTGCAAGATAGAGAGGGTTGTTCGAGTTAGTCGTGTCCATTGCTTTTTGATAGAATGTGAGAAACTTTGTTTGGAGCTCGGGTCGCATGGGGCAGGTGCGGATTCAAGGGAACATCCTCCAAAAATATTGTGCCGGCCTTCTCTTCCAAAAGGAAGTTGGTCAGGCCCCCTCAGGGGTTGATCGTCCTCACTGACCATTTTGAATCCACACCTGAGGGTACGGCACGAACAAAACACACGCATTTCAAACGCACCCCTTGAGTGGTGCAACCAGACTGGCACTTCGTTTGCAGACCAGCAAATCAGATCAATGCAACAAGACAAGACCAACCAGACCTGCATAACCAGACCAGTGTAACCAGACCAGCACAACCAGCAGACTGGAACACTGGAACCAGTACAACAAGACCCAGACCCACAGAACTGGACCCAGACCCCTGGAATCAGACCCAGACCTATGAATCTGGTCCCATGGATCTGAGTCCAGTTCTGTGGGTCTGGGCCCATTTCTACAAGTTCAGTTCCTTGGGTCCAGTTGTCTGGTTCCTGTAAACACAAAGTTCCCAGAACCGTTGGCAAGCCAGCGTCACCTGGCAGTGTTTGCAAAACAATAGTCTCACTCAGAGTGACATTACATGTATTTCCCAGCAACCTGTCCCTCAACGTGAGTGAACTCTTACCACATGAATCTTTGCGTGCATAAGAGATTTTCAGGCAAAACAGCAAGAAACTGCAAATTTGGCAAGCATTTTCTTGTTCTGTCAGTTGGTTGTTGAACAAAACTTGACTTTTCATGCAAAAAAAAACTCACTCACTCGTTGTTACCCGTTCGAGCTTTCAAATGGCATGAAATGTCTCACAAATTTTAGTTCAATGACCTGTACATACCGCAATAGTGCAGTTTCTTGAACAACTTTTCCAAAAGTGCACCGCCATTTGTTACACAGTGTAGAAACAACCTGTAGTCAGTATGAAGACAGTTAAGAGTTCCAGAAACTGCGAGTGTAGTTTACTTCCAAACTCTGACTCCCTCACTGCTGTGAAGCAAAAATGTTTGGAACACTGCAATTTTTGTTGTTGTGACGTACTCGTACAGCCACGGTTTGTTGACCAATATGCCCTGCGACTCTTGTCTTCAATGGCTGGAGAGAAGAACACCAGCAAAGGATTGAACAATGACGAAGTGCTGCTGGTGCTTGATGACAACGTTTAGGGCCCGAGATCCTTCTGCGTGGATGGAAATGTACTCTGGCATTAGTCTCACATTAGACTACCCGTGCGCTATGACATTTCCAAAAGAAAACAGTTCTGTTTGTGCTTCATGACTCACGCTGCGAAACCAGGAAGTAACCTGGGCTGTTGTGGCTGCATTCTTTGTTGCGGGTTGCAGCGCCAACACAAATTCTGTGGCAGTTGTATCAACCAAACGAGGCTGTACGTTGGTGTGGGTCCGAGAAGAAAACAACCACGTTCTCACACATTCATTCGAGAGTGAACGCGTCACGTTGAAGCATGTGCCTCTTCATGAAAACTGTTGTTTTTGCCCTGTTTGGTTTGTCCACATGCTTCACTGGTGGCTTTCCCTGTTCGATATCGGATGCTGAAACAGGTGACGAAGTGTCGGGAGACGCTTCAGATTCGACTCGAGTGAACGTGGATTGTTCTCGCCGAGGACTGACTTCAGTTCCGGAGAATCTGCCTCGATGGACTGTTCACCTGGACTTGCATGGAAACGACATCAAAGAAGTTCACCCAAACACAAGTGTCAAGTTTCCCTGCAACATTACCCATTTGGATTTATCTGACAATGACCTGCAGATTCTGGATCCGGAGGCCTTCGGATGTCTTCACCTGCTGGAAACGTTGAACCTTGCTGGGAACAAACTGTGTCTGCCAACAGGATATCCAGAGGGAGTGTTCCGCGACCTGACAGCACTGAGGGTTCTCACGACCTACAGCAATCAGTGTCCGACGCTGCACCAGCGAATTCCGGATGAAGTCTTCGGAGATCTCGTGTCTTTGGAAAAACTTTCTTTGGATGTCTGTGTGCACTTTTACTTTGGAGGCGGTTTTCAAAAGTTGACACAGCTCCGGTTTTTGGAAGCAACTTCGAACGGGAAAACGTGTGAACAATACGAAGTGCGCGTCACAGAAGAGTCTTTCTCCCATTTGAACAAAGAGACGCTGACGCATCTCACGCTGAGAGGGTGCGCTTTTCGGTCCCTCGGTGGCTTCACCTTCGCTGGGATGGTAAATCTGCAATCATTGAATTTGGCCTGTTGCACAAATCTTCACAAATCATCCGTGTTCAGCGCCATCGACAGGATGCAAAATGCTTCGCTGGAGACGTTCATTATGGACGGAATGACGCCCTGGGTCTCTCATGTGTCTGTTTGGCAACGAGTGTCAGGCTTCTTAGAAACTCACGACTTCTGCCATGTTAACTTGAAAAATTTGAAGAGACTGAGCGTTCGAGAAAATTCCATCGTCCAAGGTGTGACCATTGAAAAATACGGCGTGCCCTGTCTGCCTCATCTCAGCCACATCAATTTGGGCCCCAACCCGTTGAGTTCTGTGGCTGGATTTGAAACGGATGATACAGCTCGCAAAATTTTGCGTGACGGAATGCCAATACCAAACTACTGGACAGCAAAGAACGTGCGAACTGTCGACATCTCTCATTTGCTCAACCTGGTCCTGGCGCACACCTGGTGGTGCAATGCCACAGAACTTGACGGCGAAAGTTACTTCAGGAAGGTTCCCAGAGTGATCGAAGATGTGCCCTATCTTCCAGACTTCGACACCAGCTCCGGCGTAGTCAAGTCAAACGCCAGTCACATCGACATCGAAAATTTCGAAGGTCTGACGGTCGGTTTGGACGTCTCACCAGGAACTCAGGTTTTGTTTGCAGATGCGATCGCCATTGGTGACTTTGTTGACCCGACCGTTGACATGCAGTGCCCCTTTGTTATTTATCCTCTTGACACAGTCGCATACTTGAATTTTTCTCGCCTCTACCCCGTGAATTTGTTCAGCTGCCCTGTCCTTGGTGTTCGGAACTTGAAGGTCCTTGACGTCAGTTTCTGCGGACTGACTTACTTTCACCCGCAACCTGAAATTTGTAACGTGGAACTTCTTTACTTTCGAGGAAATCGACTGAATAATTCACAAATGTTCCCTCAAATATTCAAAAATGCCACAAAGGTGCGAATCCTGGACCTGTCTGAAAACCGCTTCCAATCTATTCCTTTCAACAGCTTCGAAACATTGGGCAACATGGAAGAACTCAACTTGGCGCACAACAAGCTGAAATACGATTTGAACATTTCGATTTCACACATGACGAAACTCAAAACACTGAATTTGGCTTCCAACGAGATCAGTCGCCTGGAAGCACCTGTCAGAGCACAACTGGGAAAACTTCACGCAAAGAATCCGAAATTTAGTGTTATCTTGCGTGACAACCCATTGCTGTGCGATTGTGATTCCATTCCGTTTTTGAAATGGTTGAGAACGACCCAAGTGAAGATACTTGGTTTGGAGAACATCAAATGTCCAAACACCACTTCATCCATCCTCCAAATCAAAATGGTGATTGTGCAGAAAACTTGTCCATCTTCGTACACGATATATTACATTGTCATTGGGTCAATGTCAGGCTTCATCGTCGTGCTTCTTGCCGCGAGTTGTGTTTCATACAGGAAGCGTTGGAAAATCGCTTGGCACTTGTATGTTTGGAAGCGACGATGGGCGAGGAGCAGAAACAGCTACGGCAGTTTGACCGAAGGTGATCAGAAGACGTACACGTACGTTGCTTACGTGGACTACTGCCGTGAAAACGGATCCAGCCTTCCGTGGGTCAAGAATCATTTGATTTCAAAAGTGGAAAACGAATGGTCAATGAGTTTGTTCATTTTTGACAGGGACCCTGATCCTTGTGACACAAAACCTCACATAACGGTGGAAGCAATGAACGAAAGTCGAAAGATCATTTTTGTGCTCACAGAGGAATACTACAAAAGTGACCTCTGGCAGTTGGTCCTCTACGGATCGCTCCAACAGGGAATGCACAACATAATTTTTTGTTTAATAGATGGTTCGAACACAGAGCAACTTCCCCAATCTTTGGCCAGGGTGGTTCACGATGTGCAACAATATCATCCGATGAACTACATCATGTTTAATGACAGTGATTGTTGGAACAGACTGAAACACGCCTTGAACGCACCTTTTCTGCCTGAAGACGAACAAACATTGTGATCCACATGCATAAATGAAAATGTTTGCACCAGTGTGCCTGCCCCATTGGCAATTTAATGCAGTTGACGATGCAAAGATTCCCTTGGAATCCCGACACAGTACATTTCATGTTTTCGGTGCACAATAACGGCGGGTTTTGTGTGGTGCATGCAGATCTGCCCATGTGGACATGTTTTAGTTAGATTCGATTCAGTCTGAGGAATTGCTCGGCCTCTTTTGCCAAAGTTGGCAAGGGCTTCCCTGTTGCCTGTTTGGAATTGAACTGATCCGAATGGTAAACTGCGTTTCTATTTGTTGCGTGCGTTGGCATCAACTTCTTTCTACGGTCAATTTGCAAGAAACTTGTCATAAAAAGAAGTGGGAACTCGGGGTTTGTTTTGTTGTGTTTGTCTTTTATCCATCGAATGGGCAAAGAAACACGTTTCACAAGAAAACATAACCTCTGGAATGCGTGACATTTAACACCAGGTGGATATTGTTTTGACAAATATATCTTCAGAGGGTAACTTTCGCACTCGCACACAATGAGCTGGGCGCACCACCCAGGCTCAGAGGCAGTGATCGCATCTCGGCGAGCGGGTCATCATCAGCTGTTACCCGCGAGCTCGCCTCTCTGCATCCAACAAAGGGACATTGCTTTTCGCATATCTCACTCGTGCAGAAATCAGCCGCCTGGTCTCAGTGATTGTTGTGAAACAAGATTCGACTATCTCTGAACTTTGATTTTTTTGCGCTGCGCCACAAGCTTTTTCTTCCAAAGGGAAATACTCAAACTTTCGAACGAGGCACTTCCATTCTTTCTTCGGATACACGAGAATCTTCAACAGGTAAATTGTTCGGATTTAGTGTGCTCCATTGAACTGCATGTTTTTGCTTTGAGCACCTGTTGTTTCTTCCTGGTTGCTTTTCCCAAACGCTGCCGTTGATTATTCTGCGTTCCCAATAAACATGTCATTGTGCACACTGAAGTTTTGATTTTGTTGCGTTGTTTTGGGTACAGCCCGGCTTTTTGTAGTTGCGCATGGTTTCCATGCAGAAATGAAGCTCTTGACTTTGTGCAGTCGCAGATAAAGGCTTCAGAGAAGATCCCAACGTACACATGTTCGTACCTTGCACGGGGACAAGGAAAGATGCAAACAATTACCAAATAATTCCACGGAAATACGAGCGCATCAAACCACAGTTGTTCTGAAATCTACTCGGCTTGCAATGCAACTGCTGGAAAATAAACCGGGAGAGCGCAATGTAATTATTTCTGTCATCCATGGCTGTGTATTTGCTGTGTTTTGTGGGATGAGACGTCTGGTCTCAGTGATTGAGCTGATACTTGGGATGGTTTTTACGGGTGTGCTCCCTGATTTTGCCACAAACTGCTCAGACCAACGTTATTCAATGGGGCTCCTTGTGATACAAGTCACAGTCACATCGAAGCTTCAACTTTGCCTTCAATAAATTTCAAATGTTTCGTGGGAGCTTGTTTCTTCACTGTTGTTGAGCCCTGTCGTGGTGATTTGTTGGTCTGGGAAGTCTGAATGCCCACGCGCTGAAGAAGAGATCTTGGTGCGAGGTTTTGTACTGGGGCGTAACTGCAAATTGTGGTGTCGTGCATTTGACTGGGATACTTTTTTTCATCGGAAAGTCCAAAATGTTACCATTCTAAAATTTTGAACTTTTTACCCTGACAAATTCGAGAGGCCCGGAACAGACCCCTTTCCCTGGGATCTGTTGGAAGGTATTTGTTTTGAAGAAAGGCAATCTGGAACCTCCACTACATACAGTGAAGAGAAGTCAAGATTGGCTCTTTCGTCCACGGTGCACATGTTCGGTACTCCATGGCAGGCAGTTTCGCTCTCGAAAACAGGGACTGAAGGGAACGACGCAGATCTCGAGAAGTTGACGACTGGCTGATGGTGAGGCAAGTCAGCAGGGTGCCTCTGATTGCCGACAAACTTCAAGGGAAAGGCTTTCACTGCTGATCAGTGTTTTTGTGCGAGAAAAGGATCGGCCTGATGAAACGAGTCAAACCGCCCGACTCGTTGGGCAATTGGACTCCGACGGAAACTTTGATCAAGCCAGCGACTGACTGATGTTCTCTCACACTCAGACCGACGAAAACAAATGGTAAATTGGCTCAGAGCACATTGTTTCTTCGAAAGCCTCACTCGATGATCCACGAAACAAGGGTTGCAACACACGGACCACAGACAGGAGAAGAGTCCCACGGCAGAGTTCACGTTTCACAGCTCTTCCTTGCGATTCCGCGGCAGCTGGGACGTGAGGGTAGGGAGGAGAACTATTCAAGCTGTAAAACAAAAATCGAGCAGACTAAACTGAGGCGACAGATAAGTTTCCTCCACAAGCTATTGCTCGATAAATCATCGCAAAAATAGTTCTTCTCAACCGAGGTTTTCCTTGTCTGAGGCGCAGATCCTTCCCAATCGCTCTCTGCTGCTTTGGTGGATTCGTTTCTTTGTTTTCGTGTTGATGCACTCACGATTGGGGATCGCGAAGCTCAATTCGTGGGACATGAGTGGTTTGCGCAACAGCGTCCAACCCTTTGTGTTCACGTGCACGATCTCAAGCCCTAAAATACATTTGTTTGACACCAAAGTCTACGGCACGTGTGTGAGGTCAACCCATGTGCGGGTGAGGATCTCTGGAACTCTGTACGAGTTCAATTGTACCAGAGAAAATCAACGGAACAAAGGTGAACGAGCCCGTGGCACTGTACAGCAGGCATTGTGCTCACAAGACGCATTGTTCCAGCAAACAGATCATGGCTGCACGCGTGCCAGTAACTTTTGCTTTACCCAAAGCAACTGTTGGTTTTGTGACTGTGTGTGTGTGTGTGTGTGGGGGGGGGGGGTGTACAGCAATGAACTATTCTTTGCCCCCCCCGCCCTGTACAAACAGGAGGGTAAAGCTATAGTTGGTATGGTAACCATGAAGTTGTATTAGTCAAGCAAAAAATGAGCAAATGGTTCATTCTTTTACCCTATCCCTGGTGCATGAATGGCCCACACTCATTGTTGACCGTGTGCCGCCGAGAAGTTGAAAGCTTGGTGTGCATGCTCTCACATGTGCACAGTCCGATGTCACTGTTCCGCAGAACCAACCCAAAACTGCAAAGTGAAAACATTTCCAGAACAAATTCTTCACTTTCTTGACGCAAACATGAATGTCAGTTTCGCACAACTTCAGGCTTGCAGACGTAAGCCATGAATCAAACAGACACCCAATTTTTGAAGATTTATAAGTTTACCCCACTTTCAGTACAAGCGATATTTTAGTGTCGAAAGCAGGAAGTCCAGTTCTGGAGCTGTGTTGTGGCCAGCTGCTCAGAACTATGCGGCTCATTCATAAACCTCTCATCTCTCGATTTGGACCATTCATCGCCAACTTGTGTGGAACAAATATCACAGTTCAAGGTTTCCATCCAGAATGTCAAGTATTTATCAACAGTTGAAAGTTGAACAGTGCAGTTCTGGAAACCACCGATTCTTTCCTTATTTGGTGTGTGTTGCCTGCGGCACCAATTTATCAGGTCTGCATGTGCCGTCATCCAACGAATATCAAACAAAGTCGCGGTTCCCTTCTTTTGAGATTCTTTCTGAATCGCGCAGCTTCACTCTTCAGGTTGTCGTCACTCTTTCTGCGTTTTATGCAGTTACACTCAGAAGAAATGATGAATATGACCGGCCCTCATGTGACAGATTCAATCTTGTGTAAGTTTTTCTTTTTTGAGGAAACACAACCACTGGAGGGTGTTCTCACAAGCACTTTAAAATGTCTTCAGAATTTCGCAGGAAGTTATTGATAGGTACGCACGAAAAACATCCCGAGAAATGAGTTGTTTATCACACGGCGTTTGTCATGGTGAGGCGTTCCGAGCGTCTGAAGCTGCTGCGGTTCACAGAAAGTGGGCTTCTCGGAAGATGCTCCGAGGCTCCAGACTTCTGTCGACTTGGGTGCTGTTTTCGATTTTCTTTGCGATTGAGATCTCAAGAAAGTCATCAAACGATCCTGTCAGTTTATCAGACGCAAACAAAATTGAGTCTGATTTGACAATTCCAAATTGCTCTCTGATTATCAGTGGATTCCATTGTGCTTTTGAGTTTAGCAAACCAGACGAAGGACCATCTCAATGTGTGCATGTGACTTTTCCGCTTTCAGAAGAAGGCGTCAAATCGCGTCACCAAGGTTTGTTGTTGAGGTTTTGTTCCAGCTGATCAGCCTCACTTTTCTGCAGTTCTGGTCGTTGCCGAATTTGAGGATCGGCGACCCAACCCGGCCCTGACCAGGGTCCGACCCTGGCGAGGGAGCCGCACTCGGGTTCAAAATAATTGCGCCATGTACCTTGTGTCTGCATGAGGGAAACTTGGGGGCGACAATCAAGTTCTCGCTGCGGCGCCGCAAAAAGCAGACGACTTTGACTGCAGTGTTATGAGCCCTGTGTTATTTTATTCGGCTGTGAGGGGCGGACGGAGCAGACGTACAACAACCTGGCTGGATGCACTCGTATTTGATCAAGATGCTCGAGCCCTCCCCAGATCACCAATTTGTTGCACGACGTGGTCGAGGAGAATCTGTCGAGCATCACGATGAACAGCGTACGCACGAGTTCACAAGAAGCTGAGCGGGCCAGAGGCAGAATAGAAAACACTGTGGGGATCAATCGCATGATTTGCGATACTTTACCTGTGGGTCATTATGTCACGCTGTTGGCTGTTTATGAGCGACAGCAGCAGGTTTCTACGACATACGAACATCTTCCCCATGACCTTTTGAACCAGGCTTGATACCTTGTCCGTGTGCACCCATGGGTCCATGTGCATCTCTCTTTCTCTGATTTGTTAGTTTTCGCTTGGAAGTTTGTGCAATACCTCTCAGTCCCCGAGACCAGATGTTGGGTTTTGACAGGGCAACCGTGTGATGGCAAGAATGTCTGAAGCAGCGTTTGAAACAAACACAGAAAACTTTGTGAGTTTCGTTGCATGGTTGCCTGAAAAGGATGGTTGTGTTGAACACGGGCTTGCTGGAAGTGGAGAATGAGGCGTGGTGATTGTCATTCGCAAACACTTTTTACCAATAGCAAAACCCGATTCTGTTCGTGCGTGAAACATAATTGCACAGAGCAAGATCACAATGTAAGCGTCTTCATATTCAGACAAAAAATGCAAAATGGCCTGAGGATGAGGCTTTGGTGGGATGATGTCGAGTGGTTCGGATTCAGGTGCGAGCAGGGGGCTGCGAAGCGTCAGCTCATTACTCATCTTCAAAATGCCTTCCTGTCAAAACAAAGAGACATTAGAGTTAAGTACAAATTTCACGAGAACCTTCAGCATGTCAACTTCTGCAACTATATTTGCAAAAAGAACAGACAATGCACGAGACGGTCGGTCGCTGAAAAGCTTCACAACACTTCCGCATGCATGTTCTTGCCATGGTGTGCAAGGAGAACACAGAGAAGAGCCCCCCACTATGGGGCAGAGATAATGAGGGCGGGAAGGCCTCTGATTGGTCTAGAATTCAAAATCCAGCCTTCTGATTGGTCCAGAGGCCAAGTGCCC
>JAAUXT010006053.1_pt1 | contig 29130 bp, 19 predicted proteins | sample 7278171 | NCBI WGS metagenome assembly JAAUXT01 (sample SAMN14350112, study PRJNA611818) | marine sediment metagenome | isolation source: surface marine sediment (1.8m) | place: French Polynesia: Moorea | collected 2018-08
ATGGTAGCCGTCATCGGCTTTGTCCCAAACCTCCGGAAATTTCTTTATCTCATTGATAAACAAGTCCTCATCGAAATCCTTGGGCTCCAGATAGGGAACCGAGTTGGCTTTGGCACGCGGCATGATGAATTTAAAGCTGATTAGAAGCGATTTCCAATAAGAAATAAAAAATGTTCCAAAGGCAAATGGCCGCGAGGTCAGGAAGACCGGAACATAGTGAAATTATGACATATGACCTATGACGTCATGTGACATCACAATTATTGATTTGTGTTCCATGATGGAACAAAAATGGACCCAGTGTAGCTGAGAGTCACGGAACACAGCGCGGAAAGATCGGCGGAACAATTCGCGATGGAACCTGTGTGGACAGCGCGTAACCTCAACTTCATTCTGGGTTTCCTTGGTTATTTGTTAAGCCAATAAGCATGGCCGTTTCACTCAGTCATTTTATTTAGGCACCGAGTTGAAGAAATTGCCTTGTCAATGCTGCCCTCAAAATGTATATTTTTCAGAAGAGACTTTGCCTTCAACTTCAAACCTGGGGTTTTTCGCCAGATCTATTGAGATGGGGGTCCATGTTCCTTTGGACAACCTTCGGCATCACGAAGATCAAATTTCATCACAATTTGCAAGGAAATTGACATGCTGAGATGTCTGGTAATGCAGTTTGGACGAAGTTTGAGAAATTCAGTTTTGTCTATTCTGTGGTCTGGGAGCAACAAATAGACCCAGGATTGTGGTGGTGTATACACAGGGATCACCCCGAGGGGTGCGGAAGGCGCAGTTCTCTGTCCTCCGCGCCTTTCAACAAAGGCTGCAATTTCCTTGTGTATCGACGTCTGCTTTTATGCAGTTGAAATATCCACCTCGAATACTCTGGTGAGCCTTCGTCCAGGCTCTTGCTGCTTTCTCACTCTGTGTGAAATGAGGCTGTCCACTGCCAACAGAGGAGAGCGAGCCCGTCTCCGAGAAAAGAATCACTGAAATTTTCATTCTTCGTGAAACGTTGACAATGGACGGGGGAACATGGTAGCATTCATGCTGCAGACTGTTTTGTCGAGGGGCGGCTGAGCGGAAGGAGCTGCCGGAGCGACTTCCGGCGCTGACGTGCACAATGGTCACCCACGTGGTCACGTGGTCACCTCGCGGGGCCGCCGCCGCCGAACTGCCATGTGATGATTGGAAAACAGGCAAATGCAATAAAGACGAAATATATCACATCGGAATGAACTGCCATACTCTTTGCCTGTGGCTAGCTTTTATGTTGCATTGATCATAATGTAAGCTGTATTAGGCAGCAGAGAAAGGCAATAATGGCAATGGATCCATATTTGCAGAAAGTGACACCAGTAATACAGATTTGCAGTGAGAGAATTTGGGGGAAGGAAAGTGTTCGTGATTACGAAATAACAAAGCTCCTTTGGTGCTTTGCGTAAGTGTGGGCGCCATATCACCGGGGCAGCTTTCATTGTGGATTCTTATCGGCGACGCCAATAAATGGCAGATATCCAATACCTTTCTTCCCACCCCAACGGAATGTTGCACATTCTCTTCATAAATCAATTGCAGCAGGGCTATTAATTTTTGAGACTGCAGGGAAGAACAGATGCTCTAATCAAGCAGAAAAGTCGATTTGAAGGCCGGTCGCTCCTTTCCAAAGCATCATTTCCCGTCTCCAGCGCGGCGCGGGCAGGTCAGTTCATGAAGACCGGCGGGGGGACCGCCGCTGAGCCCCCGGTCTGTCAGGGACCATCCATTCCGTTTCCTCGAGTCAGCTCATGTTAAAATGTCACTTCTCTCAACCTGCATGGGAGATTGTCTCGCAGCTTCCAAACAAAAGCCTTTGTCGCAAAGCACTCTTAATTGGACAGTAGATCAAGTTCAAAGAAAAGATTGTGGCCAAAAGTATCTCCTTACGTGCGTTGCTGTCTCTCACAAGTGCGGAATTCAGGTTGTACGTTGAGGACGAAACATTGGGCGTGAAAGAACTTTTTTGTTCACACGGTTTGAAAGCACGCCAGAAAAGCAAATACCAAATGGCAATTTACATCTGCCTGCTTTTTGCAAAGCTGTCATCAAAACATCACACGAAAGGTTGGATTCTCTCTTCTGGGTTCACGCAGTTTATCTCCTTCAAGTGTGCCAACCAAGGACATTTTCTGTTCTCGCAGCAATGAGTCTTGGAACAATTGAACTCACGCCTGAAACACTGGGCCATTCAAGCAGTGGAATCCATCTGAGGAACGTGTGCACAACACTCGTCGCTCAATTCCTCGTATTGTGAGCCCGCCCATCACGAAACACGTACAAAAAGGACACAATTGGTTCCGTGCATACTGAATCAATATCAGTTGAGCCTTGCGAAGATCTGCGTGAGATTACCGTTTTGACAAGCTTCGCCGCTGGAAGCATGGATCCCTCCTGGGACTTCATCATCCGCATTGAAAATCACCTGCAGAACCCCTTTCAGAAAACGACGGCACGAAATGATTGATCTGGGACATTTGTTGCGCATACTGATGTATGTCTGCTGCAGACGACTTTGATCGTTTGTGTCTGCATGTCTACAAGAAGCCTTGTTCATTGGCTTTGTTCCTTTTCTTGTTGTGTGCGTGTCCACAGATGATCGTTGTGTTTGAAGAAGACCAATCAGACCAATCGTTGATGGCTGATGGTCGGGCCACAACCTGGACAAAAGGGCACCACACACAATAAACAACAACGAACAATCAGGCTTTTCACGCAAAGACTTTTGAATGACACCTGCGACTTCTGACTTCTGACTCCTTTTGTTCCGAGAGGTGGTGTGCTGACTTGTTCAGAAAAACAAGGCTGCTCAGCTTGTGATGTGTGTGTGTGTGTGAGAGATAGGGAGAGACAGAGAGAGGGAGACAGACAGACAGACAGACAGACAGACAGACAGACAGACAGACAGACAGACAGACAGACAGACAGACAGACCTGGAGCACGGACCTGATCGTTTCTCTCCAGGATCAACCTGATGGTCTTACAGAACCTTTGCTGCTCGTGACTCAGTCTTTGCCAAAACCTGACTTGTATGATTTGGAACCCGTTTCCAAGCGTGGGTGAATTTCAGGGAAAGCCTTTCCAAGCCAGACCCGTTGTTCCTGCAGAAACAGTTCCCCTGACATTCATACCACTGGAGGAAGAAACAACAGAGTAATTTTGTCACCAAACGCAAACATCATCGATTTCTATCATTGAGACAAAGTCCCATCAGAGCAAGCTGTCGTTTGTCAAGGCATTTCTCCGGGTTTCCAGGCCAAGATATGAGTTGGAGCCACTGTTTAAGTTTTGCTGATACGCACGGGATCCAATTGATTGATGGTGCTCAAAATAAGCTGCGAGGGACCCGATTGATTGATGCCCTGAACCCGTATAGATTCTGGTTGTAATGAAAAGAGATGGCCATATACACCACACTCGTGGAGAAAGTCAGTGATCAATGCGAGCAAAGATCTGCATCAATTGTCACTGTCATATCCCTTTCACGTTTTATCAGCCGATTCTATTGACTTGAATTGTGTGCATGCAACAGCTCGAGCGGGCAGACCTCGGCTCGGGCACTGCTGGTATCCACTCAACGATCCACTGCAGAATCATTCGACAAACGGCATGCAAGGAACTAGGAACCTGGCAGCAAATAACAGCCTCCAAATATGTGTAACAGCAGGACGAAGCCCATATCAAACAGGGTCATGATATGCAAGCGTGAAGCCACGTTGAATTTTGCCTTTGAAATGCATGCGTGACGAAAACAATGTGACGGCATGAACAGGAAGTTGCCTTGAGTCGCTTTGTTTTTGACACACCAACACGGCACTGTTGCTGCGTGATGTGAGAGTCTCTTGTTCATCTGGGAATCAATCCACGAAGCGACTGACTGCTGGGTTCACGGAACAAGTTACGTCGTTTCAAACGATCTCAGCTGCGGACATGACGTCCAACGGCAGTTTGGTTGCGTGACTGATTTCTCCTCGTCGAAAACCCAACCTGCGCTAAATCTCCCCCGTGTTCGCTTGATCGCAATTTTGGCTGAGTTGCAATGAAGACAAGGCACACAGAACAGTTTTTGGACTGCTAGCCCTTTCCCAGACGTGTGAGTCTTGTTTCTCGGCCTCAGCGCACTGACCGCGCCCGCCATATCCAGGGACCCTCTTCGTTTGCCGTGGTTGAGGTGCTCGTCAAAAGTCGTGGTTTTAAGAGCCCCATTTGACAAGTAATAAGGCATATCGCCTTGAAAAGCACACATCACAGGCTTTTAGAATATAAAAAAGTCAGTAATCATTATTTTTCATTGATCACCGGGTTGTGTCGCATAAGAAATTTATGACTCCTCACAATACCGGGCGCTGCGAACATGCAGGCTCATTTTTAAAGTCATTGTGGTGGGAAGATTTCAATGGGTTACAGATCGTTGAAGCTGCCATGTTTAAAAGGTGGTAATTTCAAATACAGATTGCAGAACATTGTTGAGTTATGAAACATTCATATGGATACACCACACAGCGGGTCGTGAACAGATCCCGCATAAAATCGCGCAGCCGCAAGGAGGAAATTTGAGGCGAGAAATAATCCGCTTTGCAGTGGAAGTGAAGGAAAGCAAACCCTCTTTCACAAAAATGCCTTCAACTCATGCAAAAAATATTTTTGTGTTGATCACAGAATCGGCATCGGGGGAGAGAAGGACGAGTCGGGTGCGGACGCGCTGTGAGCGCGAGAGAAGCCCGCGGGGACGCCGTCTGACAGCTGCTTCCTCACCGAGCACGACGGGCCGGATGCAAATGTTGATAAATTTTGAGTAATTTGTGCTCAAAGCCACAGAACCAAAACAGATACTTCAAACCAGATATGTGTCGTCGCAACTTCTCATATCTTGAGAGAAATTTTGCCCAAGGACCACATGGAATAAGATCAATGTGAAAGTACTCGTGCAATGAACAGTGAAGGAGAAACGAGAAAACCTTGGGGAAAAAGCCTTTGAAAAGCATCATTCAAGGTCAAGCAAAAAATAAGCTCTGGTCAGGTAGAAAGCGGCAAAAACATCTCAGGTCAATTTCAGAAACGAACATGGACTCCGACCGAGCAGCCCCGAGTTGGCGACACGAAGGAAATAGATCCGCATCAGTTTACACGACACACGGAAATTTTTACCGAACAGTATCCTTCTGGCAAAGTTTTTGCCAGTTTTTTCAACAGAATAGCGTTATCTAAGTCCGCTTGGACAAATGCAGATTTAGAGCTGAAGGCTTTGCATTTTCACCAGAAGCTGCGTCACCTGACATGAAAGCAAAGCACCTTGAAAAATGTCCTTTCGTGCAGAAGAGATTATGAAACTATCGGTCCGCACAACAGAAATGTCACCAGGTCAATATGAAGTGTGCCTCCAGCGCAGATAATCCTCTTGTTTAGGTCCTGCTCAGCTGGCTTTATCCAGTTACAGAAGGGAAATTTTCCTTCTGCTTCGGCGGCATACGAGGCCTGCACCTTGAACTTGTCACAGACTTCATGTCTAATGCGCTTGATTCGTTTGCCTCGAGCTGAGCCGACTCTGTCGTGCGCGGCCGGGTTGTCTGTCTGTCAGGCGTCTTCGAAGCCCCAGTGATGCACCTTCCGCCGCACACAGCGCTCCCGAGCATTCCGCAGGTTTCTTCAAAACTGTCTTTCACCAGCTGAAAATCTATTTTCGTGCTGTGGTACCTGGGACCAGGCCGGTTGCTGCATCCTTTCTGCATGGAGGGCAGCGAGCGTTTTCTGTCCACGCCAGAGGCAAAGGAGACACGGGTGAAAGAACCGAACAACATTGCCCACGGGAACCTCAGGAACTTTTTGCCTGCTAGAATTTCAGCTTTGCTTGCTCTTGAGCTCAGAGGTGCTCAGGCCACAACCTTTTTCGGACTTCAAATTTTGTTTGCGTGCATTCGTCAATGCTTTGTTAGACCCTTGCCACAAACAGTCACTGCCAGGATGTTCTTGAGAACAACCTGGAATGTGAAGGCATTTTCTTCCAACAAGCTGGAACACAAAAATCACAGACAACGAAAAAAGGTTCAGCTGCTGTGACACGACAGTGCTTCAAGGGACTGGAGGTTGAAACTCAGACAATGCTGCTTTTAGCCTTCATTTTGTGCGATTTCGACCATTTTTCTGATTCAAACCTCGTGTGAATGATGAGCTGTAGTGCAGCTTGCTTGAAAAACGCAAAGTGTCAGAGGAAGATTTCTTCGCCGACAATGCACGTATGAAGAGGAACAAACTCTTCCTCTTGGATATTGATTATATGTCATGGTTTCTTGATTTGGTTTGTCAAATTTTCTTTCCTTGCGTAGGCACCGAGTCGATTGTGTGGGGATGGCGCCGAATGGAAGCGGCGTCCAGGCAACAACTACTTGTGATTTCATTTTAAATTTTAATCTGCTGTGTCAATACACCCACGTCAGTGAAGCAGCGAAATGTACTTTGATTTGGAAGTGAGCATCAAGTGAGTCGGGCTCTGTAATAAGGTTATGTTTGCGAATTTAAATCCTTTACAGGCTTGGATGAGCAGCGCTGTGCAAATGCGATTTCTTCCTCGCTCCACGTCTCCGAATCGTACAATCGCAGACTGGGGCTGCCTGCGTGTGAGCCACTTAGAATAATTCGGAAATGTACGAACAACTTCTTCGAAAGGAGTCGTCGTGATACTTCAGTTGGGATCCCAATTTAATTACACACAAAGGCATCTCGGGCGTCGCCTTGACGACGGTACGCTCATCGTCATTACGTTATGGATGAGGTTCCGTTGGGCTCCACGCTGAGGGGACAACACGGTGCAGGACAATGACCCCCGCAGGGTGTGGCCCCATCACCTCACGACCAGACAACTAATGCCACTGTTGTTTGCACTTTGATGTGGATGAAATGTCACCAAAGTGCGATTTTCACATCTGCGTGCGTGGTCTGTGACTGAAGTGTAGGTTGCACGGGCGGAACCGCGGCGGGTCACACACCGAGGCGCTGATGTAGGGGCCGTGCACGGTTGTAAATTTACTCCGTGTAACGCTTTCATAAAGGACAATGCAGCGAGGGGCGGGCCAGGGGCGCGCAGCTGCAATGGACTTCCTTCGTGAAAATATCTGCTGTCCAAAATGATAAACTACTTTCCTTTTTAAAAGTGCTAAATCGACAGCATCATGCATGGATCGGAGAGAGAGTAGGTTGGGAGTGAAGCTGTTGAGCGTTTGGCTTTATTCGCATGAAATGCGACGATTATCTGTCGCAAGTATTTCTGCTCTTCGTGGCTTTTGTTTCACGCAGATTTGGAGCCGCAAAGCTGAAGCCAAATTCCGCATAACAACACCAACTATGAACACTTCTGGCATGTTTTGCATTCATTGGAGTGCTGCAGCGCTCCGCCAATGTGAATGGCTTCGTTTTCAAATGTGTGAACAAGGAACGCGTGTTTTCATGTTGAAGGGGGAAGCTCGGAGAACACCAAACAGGACACACAAAAGATAGAGAAACACAGAGCAACAAATTCTTTGCTTTCCTGTGGGATCACACACTTGAGATTTTGGTCCAATCACAGAGACAGAGCAGCTGCAGCACTGGCAGAGCCAGGTTCTGCAGCCTTCACCCCGGTTTGCAGGGCACACGGAAGATAATCGCGGGAGCGCACGAACTAATCACCCTGTGCAGCGGTTGTGATCTGGTGCGCTATTATGCGCAGATTGCTGCACAAAGGGGATAATGAAGAGTCGCTCTGTTGATACATCCTGGGAGCCGTAATGAAATTGACATGCAGAAAGGGATAATTTTCATGCTGACAACCACCGCTGTACAAATCTGGGCTCGAGCTGTGTCGGACAACGATGATTGAATACGCTGTCACGGATCAAACTTCAGCCTGCAGTCCCACAAGCTTTGTGGAAATGTGCATGGTTTCTCAAACATGCCTGAAGAAGAAGGACATCTTCCACAACAGTTGGGTGTTTTATGCTTGAAATGAGCTCAAAATCTACAACTGGTGCAGATGTTTCGACGGGGGCCTCGCCGCGCGAGGAAATCTTGGGACGGAGACGATGGACGCTGAAAGCTTTTTGCTGTAACCAAGATCGATATTTCAGAAATTCAGGGGGAGTCAGGAGTCAATTGGTCAGGTGGCAATTAGTTGTAAAGTTGAGATTAATTATTGATTGCAAGCTGGGAAATCTGATCAAGGCAAAAACATGTCGGTCTGACAGCGAGTCGAATTGCCCAGCAGCTGGCAGCCGAGACAAGAACATCATTACAAGTGTTTGCAGCCTGATGAAAACCGCCCTTTGAGACATGAGCTCGCAGAAAAAGACCCTGCGGTGGAATGGGAACATGGTCCCCTGGCGGCAGATAGCTACACATGGTAATGTGCCGCTGTACCGAGCACCTCCTATTTCTCTGTGTTCAAAGCTCCACAGATGGTATCAAAGCTCAGGCGCAGCCCAGATACAAATCTTTGCCATCTCGTATGAGAAACTTTCAAGCCTTGCCTGCAGAAGGGAATTATTCTTGAGATAGCTTTGTGGGCCACATGACATCCTCTCTTGCCTTCTATTCCCCCGCTTAATATCGTTTGATCGTCAGACAAAATTCGTCTTGCGTTTCCCAACAAAGCTGCTGTGCATAGCTTCAGGGGAAAGGAAGGAATCAATTTCTTTTCTGCGATGTAATTAGTAATTAACCTCGGGCAAAGTCATGCGAAAATTTATTGTTTCTTTCTGGTCCGGACACTTGTGCTCTGTAAATAGCCGAACAGAGGGAAAGGCTGGTGTTCAGCTGCTGCTGCCAAAGCACCGAGTCGTCAGGAGATGTCGGAAGCCTCTCGACTTGTCGACACGCCTGTCGTCCTCGCTTGAGAATTCCGTCCGCTTCCTTCCCCGGCCCCCGCCGCTGACAAAGCGTCTTGAATGAGACATCAGCACAAAATGATTTAACGATGGCTGAATGTCGGAAAGAAATATTCCAATCATTTCCATGACGAAATATGAACCGTTTTATTGAACGGAAATTCCACATGAATATTTAGAAACATGCCTTGTTTTTTCTCCTCAGGACGTGAAGAGATTTCGCTTTACGCTGTGTTCATGCAGGAATTAGGAATCTGCATGATGGCGCTCTCGCCACCGCCACACGAGTCTGTCTGAGTTTGGTGGCTGTGAAAATGTTGGTTCACAGCGCAAAAGGCGGGAACTCAAATTGATTGAGTTGGGAACGAAATGTTTTGTCAAATTTTACTTCCAGCGTAAAACTTCTGCATTCCATTTGTTCCTCCCTTCAGGGGCTCCATATTCACTCATTTCGAAAGGAAACAACTTCCAAGTTATTTTGATCATTGATGAACATGGTGTTACAGACAGTTTCTAAATCCCGTATCTCTGCTCTTCGATGAAAACGCCGGACGCGGCGGGTCAGTCAGGGCCGGGCCCGTCCCGCAGAAGCCCCCGCCTCACCGTATCAGAAATGAACTGGACGACGAGGCCCTATTGATCTGACCAGGAAATTCATATGGCTCCCGAAATGACAGTGCTGCCCCAACACATTGAATTAAATGTCAAGTGACTGGCTTCGCTGGTAATGAGACGGCGTAATTGCGTGGCGCATGCGCATGCGCATGTCTCCAGGAGAACGCTCCCCAGGTAACTTACTCACTGCCATTAAGACCATAAAACCTGCGCCTGTTTCATTCGCATGGAAACCTGCAGTCAAAAGATCGTCTGATTACAAGAAGGGAGGCCAATTGTTCGGGATAATTAACCTGCGCCGGCCGTTCCTGCAATGGCGTGCACGCCATTGTTAGCGGGTTAGTTCCACGTGGCTTGCTGCCGGGGCTGCAGGGCCTGAGGCTGCAGGGACATCAGGGACTGAGGCTGCAGGGACAGAGCTCGCGGCTGCGTTGCAGCGTCCCGTTGGGACAACGACGTCCTTCCTCGTCTTCCCCTCGGTTCACCGCGTCGTGCTTCTTCCGGTTCACAGTGCGACGCCACGAGGGCGACGCCGCCCGCCGCCTGCCGGGGCGGAGAGGCCACTGCGAGCCTCGGAGAGTGTGACAACAGTCGGCAGAAACACAACAGGCCCCTCGCCCCACCCTCCACAGACGCACCTTACTCCATTGTCGACATGAGATATCTTGATTGTTGTTTCCCGATCTTTCCTCGCATACTATCTCTCTGTATTGATTCAGAAGAAGTGTATGTGCACGGGCTCCCCATTAACATCAATATTTTATGATGTTCGCTGAGTTCGTTTGAATCTGCTTTGCAAAGGTAGACTTTCTTGTGAGGACAAATCGCTCGTCTCGGAACTTGACGGATTCAGCCGTGTGACGTTCCTCACCGTGCGCCGTCAATCATGGCCGCTGCGCCCGCCGGCGTGCTCCGAGCTGTCAACGTCACTTCTTGTGATTTACTTAAAAATTGATGATATTTAAATGGCAATATATTCCTCATACTTTACGTTGGTAAAATCATAAAAATTGGACTGTGATTTCCCTGGAGATGTGAATTGTTTGTTCTGAAATGGCGCTTCTGAGCGCATCGCGCATTTGTGCGCGCGCCGTCGGGAAGTGGGTCCTAGATGCACTCGTTGCGCTTGTTGTCGATGAAAACAAGAGTTTGCATTGCTCACTCCGTTCCTGCGGATTGTTTCAGACTGCATGTTTGTGCAGTATTTTTGCAACGACCGGATTCAACAACCAATCACTGGAGAACTTGTCGGGCACGAAACTTGTCGACGGTCCTCGCCTTCAGTGTCCACAGGACCTCCAACCTCCCACTCCAGGTTTATTCGCGCGTCATTGAGGACTGCAGCCATTGAAAGCCCCTAGAAACCGACGGTCACACGTTCAGGCGGAACGGGACAAAGGGACCAAAACACACCCCGTTGTTTTCACCCAGGAAGGCAAAGCCACAAACGGCAGGACAAGTACGTACAACATCGAAGCATCGTGGGTCGTATGGCAGCACACGCATGTACATCGAAGCCTGCAGCAAGCACACGATTTGTAACAGATCCACGTCGCACACATTTTGTTGTGAGTTTTTTCCTTGGCGGTCGAACTTCCGTCAGATGTGTTGTCACCTGACTCAATGTTGGGCAACATTCTCCCCGAAAACGGACTCCTATTGAGGCAACACGCCTCCCCTGCAGTTCTGCTGCTTTGCGAGGCACACAGAGGTTGGCAGCTTTGACGCTATTACCTCAGACAGTTGAGCCACTACTTGCATGGGCTTTCTTTCTGTGTTGCAAAGGGTCGCGTATCGAGGGAAATTTCCAAAAATGTTCAGACTTGCTTGAAAACGAAGCAGAACAAACACAACGCCCATGCAGCCTGTTTCAACTGCTGAACATGAGAAAAATGTCACCAAACAACACGTGAGCAAACAACACCACTGCGCGTTCTTTCCTCAGTTGTTGATCCTGGAAAGCTAGAAGTGGCACAGAAAAATAGCCGTGCAATTGCGCATGCAAATGTGGCCTGACTGCATTATTGTGGAAACATGGACACGAGGATATAATTACTCCCCATTAATAATTCATTACAGGAGGCGAACTGTACAGGGTAACACCGGAACCAACGAGTCGTCACCAGCCGTCGCTTCCCGTCACTCACATGCAACACGCGGGTCCAGGCCGGGCAGACTGGACACCAGAAAAGCACTGAGAACTTTCACTCCGCCTGCAGCAGGAGAAGGACCCATTTCTGCCGCTGTAAAGCTGCCATTGTGTAAATTACGGGCTCTTGATTAACGGTCGTGATTGTGTGCAAATCTAATGAAACACTAATAGGCCAATGGCATGGGAGTAATTCGGAATGCCCGAAAAAAGGCACGATTCTCGGTAGTGGGACTGGTATCCGATTTGTGTACACAGCGCCTGTGAGCTAGGCTGGGTCTCCCGGCTGAAGAATGAACCTCCAGCACCCAACGAGCTCAGCGGCAAAATTACCGTCTTGGACCCACAACATTGTATTGATGGGTCGGAAGCAAAAACGAAAGCGAAGAATTGATCTCATCATCATGGTGGTTGCCATGCAAAATATTTTCCTGAAATGTGAAAAGTGAAGGGGCCTTACTGAATGGCGTTATTGACCTTTTGGGGGATTTATGGCTCCCAGTCCGAGTCGGACTCCAGTGCAAAGAAATAAAGACCAGAGATTACTGCCGGCAATTTGACGTTGTCCTTGCCAAAGCTGTGTGTGGATTGGGTTTCTTCGCTGCCGTCTTTGTGATTAATTTAGGGTTGGCTTCTTCCTGGAGGCGGCCGTTTCTCACGGCAACAATGGAGTGTTGTTCTCGTCGCGCCCCTGACGAGGTAATTGGGAGACACGGGAAGGGGGATCGATACAGTTCGATCACCGCGAGGCGCCCCCCCCCCCCGCGCCGAGGAAACCTGTCACAACACCGAGGGGCCCAACCCTCTCGTCTGCTTCTCAAAGATGAAAGATTGTGTTTAACTCAGCGTGGATACGGCACAGCGTGGATGTCGAAGCGTTCCTTGTCTCAAGCTCTCTCACTCGAGTTACCGTCCATCGGGACTTTCCCCAAATATGACGAACAGCTCTTCAAGTCGATACATCGACGGACTTATCAGCGAACATATGTTGGTGAACTTACCTCTTTGAAGCCCCATCTGTGAGGTCGCCTGGCCCTCGTTCAGCTGGTTGAGGGTCGACTTCTCAGGCCGTGGGCTGTTTCCAGGGCTTTTAGACCAGTATCCATCTCTGTAGCCACTGTCCAGGTCATTAGAGATGAACACGACATCTCCGTGCAGGCTTTTCTCTTTTAATTCATTGCATTCGGAAACTTTAAGGCGCATGTAGAGAAGTTGTTTATCCCTTTTTCAAATGGCATCTGCAGATTGGTGAGAAGGTGGAGGGAGACAGCGCAATAACTCCATGTGCCATGCACCATATCCGCTCGAGCGCCGCCGGACCAACTGACAGACTTTGAAGCGGTTATGACTCGACGCCGCGTCGCCGCCGCCGCCGCCGCCGCGCGCGTCCTGAAGCTGCGCGCAGCACGAGGCTCCGGCTCCGGGGGAGAGAGAGAGAGAGAGAGAGAGAGAGAGAGAGAGAGAGAGAGAGGCAGAGAGAGGATGGAGCTCCGTCCTCCGCATGGGTGCCATTCTCCACCCACTCTGATGACGGCTTCTTTCTCTTTGTCGCAAAAGTTTCCACTTTTGTCGAAAAGGACCGGTATTTGGACTTCACTGACCCGACTTCTTTCAGTTTTGCTGTCTCCGAAAGGTGGGACAGAGGCAAGTTGTGTCGTCAACAAGTGTGCTGCTATGGTTTCGACTTACAGACGCGAAGCCCGTTGTGTGGATTCCTCAGTTCATCTTCTATTTTGGTGCCTCTCAAACGCTGAGTGAACCAAGCAAATGACAAGATAATTGTTCAGAAACAAAATTCCCTGACCATCCACCGAACAGACATGGAATCGAGTCGCTTGAGCCCCAAGTTTTCTCCGCTCGCATCGCAGAATCGCGCAGGTGGATCTTTTTCGGCCTCGTCATCCACGGCAGCTGCACGCTGCTCAACTCTGATCCGAATTCACAGCACCAATTGTTTCAAATGTTTCGCAGGAGAAGAGAGCGACGTTGTCTTCGAGAAATCGACGGCACTCGCTGCCTCTGTCTCCGTCTGCCCTTTTGTCCCCACGGCCCACTGAGAACCTGGGGACACAGCCGCCTGGGATGTAATAGGATTGCAAATGCATTGTTGGGAGATAAAGGAGAACGCGGAGCAGATACAGGTGACGCGGGACTTACGGTGCGTTTTTCTTTCCTCCGTGTGCGCAGCTATAGTCTGGCAATTTGTGGCCTTCAACACCGAGTGTTTTCACCCAGACGTGATTCTTTTCCACTGATGCTTTTGCCGATATTCTTGGGCCAAGACAAAGAACGTGGAACCAAATTATGTCACGTACTCCTTGCAATATTAATAGAGTAGCCAGAGCTGCGCAGGGGGAGCAGATCAGTTTTGACAACTGCAAATATCTTCAGGGCCGCATGTTGGAGCGAGTTGTTTCTTTGGTGATGCACATGCCTCAGGTGGCATTTGAAAAGCGCTCAAGGTAGCAGAACTAAAATTTACTCTGGGCCAGATGTAGTAGATTGAAGGAGAGAAGCGGAAATGTCAAAGCCTGTGTGGTATTTCATGCACACAACGACCGAGGGCTGCTGCAGCCGCTTCGTGCGCAGAAAGTGTCTGCCTTGTGCGGAGGTTTCAGGTAAAATTAGTCGCTGTTTGCGAAATGTCAACAATGAATAGAACCATACAAGAAGCCGACCATATTGTTGTGTTTTCTTCAGAAGCACCTGAAGTAAACGCTGGTGATTTGTTATCAACACGAGGGAGGCAATGTACGTATTGTCACAAAACACAACGCGTCAATTTCTATTCCCTTTTGATTTGTGACAATTTGCACTGGAGTTCTTTGTATCTCAGCTCAGAGCTTTTTGCTTCACCCACCAATGAAAGAGGCAGCTCGCTCACACTCTGTGTTCCTCACGACCTTCTTGAATAAGAGGAACAGGCTTTTCAAACACTCTTGGGACACTCCATATCTGCTGAGGTGCCGACAGTCGAATAAGACAGAGACAAGGCAATCTCGCACCACGGCAGTCGGTCTGAAAGGGCGCGTCGGTGCACAATTGACTCAAAAAAGTGCTCATAGCTAAGGGAAATCAGGATTTTTGTCCTCAGACGCTCAACAAGATGTCTGACACGTGTCTGAAGCAAAATCCATTCGTGTTTTATGAAAACATCAGGCCTGCAGGAGTTTGAGATTGTCTGCGCAAGTGATCTGTTACTCGATCTGAAAGCTGCCATCATGAAATCACACCAGACAGCAGGAAACACCCGGGAGTGACGACTCAACAAGGACAAACCGATGTAAATTGAAGTCAATCGTGTGATCTTTCTTGTTCACACTTTGATCATCACTCCACGGGGTGCGCAAATGACTTCCGACTTCCCCCTCTCATCTGTGCGCCGACGTGATGTCGCTTCTGCACGTGAAAGCTGCCAAGCAGGTGTGTGTGCATGGGCAACTTCTGCTGGTGGCCTGTGTCTGGAATGAACGTGAACCAACAACATGTTGTGATGTTTGAAGAACATGAGCGACATGAGCCAAACCACGAGAAGCCATTGAGCTGACTGTTGGTTCCAGACATAGGCACGTCCAGAAATTGATGAAGATATTCCTCGCTCGTTTGCTGAGAACAGAACCAAGCTTCAACCTGCTTGCTGTTGCACTCTGTGTATGTCAAGTTGTGAACATCAATCAGAATATTTTCACGTCAGTGCTTGTTGTCCCATCTCCACCACAAGTCCACAAGTCCTCATGAAATGCCCAGTCGATCCACAGGGTTCCTGACCCTTGAACAAGTGAAGAAAAACTGCATTTTTTTTGTCTCGTACGCTTTTGTTGTTCTTGTTGCACGTTGTCACCGTGGAGATGAACCTGATGGGTACGTTGCTCAGCAATTCCCCCCTTCGCTGTTGGAAACAGTGGTCCCAGGTTTCCTCCTGGAAGATCCCACGGAGCTACGACCTCTTCCTCAGTCTTGCACCACGGAAATGCTTATTTTTAAAGCAGTCTCTGTTGTTGACAACCAACGCCTGAACTCATCATCAGAATGATTCTGATTGGGGAACAAACAACAAGGCAGGTGTGAACCCACGGGTCTCTCCCAGCCATTGAGGAAAAAAGAAGTTCGACAGGTTTAGCATTCAAGTTCGAGACGCACCGCGAACTTCACCTCCATTTCCTGGTTCACAGTTTCTGTTGTGCCATCAAACTTCTTTTCGTGCACCGCTTCTTTTGATGTTCAATTCAGGGGCCAACAGGTACTGGTGCGTCTTACAACACAAGTGAACACGGTGTTGCCTCCCCTGGGTATACAGCTCGAAGTTTGGGCAGTGCTGCAGTGTTGAATCCCCGTGGAGACCACATGTGAGCCTCAAGAGTATCAGTCATCCACAGAAGGTAAAGTGACACAGGAGCGATCGCGAGATGGATGTTTGACAACGGGAGTCCTGCCCGGACCGCTCGCTCCAGAGTCAGGGCCCAGGTATGTGATTATTGTTCGTCCACGGGCCCCACGAGCGTGACCCAGTTTCGCAGCAGTCATCCATTTGTCACTGCAACATCACCGTGAGTGTGCTCAACCCAAATACCACGAGCCTGGTTTGACCTCGTGTTCTGGGTTCCATTCCATACCAGCAGAGTGAGTGATTCACTCAATGTGCTGAGGATTTCCTCGAACACGGATTGATCTGCAGAATGCCACGAGTATCACTTTGTTTGCAGTGCACTTTTGTTCTGTTGTGAGCAAACTTCAAGCCTTCTGCATGCAGCCTGCTTCAGGGCCACGATTGACATGTTGTCTTCGGCTCAATAATTCGCTGTGTGTGAACCGGGGTCGAATGAAAGGCCTGGCATGACAAGCTGATTTCTGTGGCAAGTGATCACAGGAAATCCTTTGTCGTGCCTCTGTTGTGAATTGTGGGCACGCACGTCTTGTCACGTCATCTGACAAACCAAGGAAGGAAGGGAGTTCGTTCATACAACATGAACACTGACGAGAACAAAGAGAATACAAAATGTGATGGCCTGTGAGGGAAACAAGTTTGAATGAACTGTTTTTGTCATCGTTCCTGGCCTGGAGACAAAGAAAGAACTTCCTGTTGAAGAAGCCATGAGCACACGGTGCCACGAAACGGCGAGACTCATCACAAAGACGCCGTTTCCGCTGTCAAATTCCCTTGTGTCGAGCTGAAAGAACCACGCAACGAGAGCACGTCGAGCGTGAGGACTCTCGCTTTGATGCCCCGGGAGTGTGTCAACATACTCACAACACTCACACACACGCACACTGCTGAAAACCTTGTTAGTGTCAAGGGTTCTGTGGTGCAGTTTCGATCCCACTGAGAGCAACAGACACAAACACTGTCTGGCCCACGCGAAGGAAGCCGAAGACATGCAAGGGTCATGTTTGACCCTGCACCTCACAATTTGAATTACTTGCCTCAAACACGTACCTTGTATTCAACAACATCACTTCCACTCCTTTCATGTGTCAGGCAAGTCGCGACCCTCAATTTCTCCCCCAAAAGAACTGTTTCAACAAAGACGTTGTGAATTTGTTGTATTTTAGAACATTTCACAGCGCACCTTTCACTTCCCCTGCGCCAAGACTGCATGCGTTTTTTGTTCCTTCGAGAGAAACACGCCCAACGAGGCTTTGCGACACAAGTTGCAGCGTTGCGCGGCGTGGCACGTGAAGCTCCTTGGAGCGTGAGCACGAGAACGAGGTTCTCATCGCGCATGCGCAGAGCAGCGGCTTCCTTTGTGCCGGGGGGACGATTGTGACCCGGCGTGTTTGTCCAGGGCGTTCGATCGTGAGCGTTCCCTCGACTAACAAGTTTAGCTCCTCACTTACAGCTGTACAATAAACATCAGAAGCTCATTCAACAAATGTTTGCCTCGACTGACAGGGATGTTCGGGGATTGGCTTTAATGAAAGTGCTGGGAGGTCGGTTCGTCTCATACTGCTGCATGCAGAATGGCTCCCTGCAAAGGGACGATGCTCCATTGGCAACTTATCAACACCTTACAGAGCTGATGCGGGTGTCACAAAAGGAGCAGCTCAGTGTGAAGGAGCAAAATTCACGAGCAAGATCCGAACGTCCCTTGTGTACCCTCTCCGAGTCTCATCATATCTGTAACTACGCATCTTTTGTGCGTCCCCGCTCAAGCCAACCAACCCACACAAATGACATAATGACTATGCTGCAGGCTGCTTCTGTGTTTTTTTTTCAGAACACAGTCAGCAGTTCTGCTTGGCGAGGAGAGGTTCCACCCAACCGTTCGAGTGCACCAACGATCAGATAGCGTCTTTGAAGTTGCAAACAGCGATTGATGAACATCAGGTTTTTTTCACAAGCACCTCTGCGACCCTTTTGCACTTATTCAGGGCCATGGCAGTGATGAACCGAGCGAGTGATGATGTGGAATCAGAATTGCTGGTCATTTTCATTTTGGCCAGAGAACCCTCGTGAGAATCCAATTTTTTGCTCACCAAAACATTGGGACGCTTTTGTTCCGTTCTGTTCAGAGCTTGGCAGCTGTGTTGGGGTGAGCCAGCGACGCAGCCACAGTCTGTGGCAATGAAAGCAGCGCAAAACAACATCAGGAGGTGCAGACCCGCCCAACACAGGTCCGCTGGAGAACATGAAAGTCGTCTGGTCGTGGTTACTCGGTGCTCTGTCGCGCGGCCTCTCCCCGAAGCTCTTTGTGCTTCATTCGAGAATCCTTTTGGCGTCGTTTCTACTTGTGCATGTTGAGTCAGGTTGCTCACAGAACCACACTGACATGATGGTTTTATCCCTCTGGAAGATCCGCAGCTCAAAGAAACTTCCCCAGTGCACCACAAAAAAAGCAAAGTTCCCTTGAAATGGGGTTCAAAGGACGAACATGGGTTTTCATGTCGGTTTTGGCGGGTCCTGTCCTTGGTCCTTGAGGAATAAAGATTTCATGAAGATTTTAAGGGCACTGAGACAGTCACAAAGCCTCTCTTTGTTTTTGTGTTTGTCCTCCTTTCTTGTGGTAGTTTTCATGTCAGAATGTTTGTCTGTCCCAGCAGACAGGCAAAGACAATATTTCATTCACCCTGCCACTCCATCCTCAGTGGATGGAAGACAAAAATCCAGCCTGGTAGTGCCCAGATGGGGGGGGGGGACCGACACTGCCATGGTGGGTACAATGCTTGGTTGGGTTGCCATGTTGTGTCTGCCCAATCCAATCTGTACTCAACACATGTTGTAACTCGTGCGGTGTCCAGTCGGAATGGTCACACAGGCCAGACACGAGAGGGTGGGTGTTGTATGCATCCTGTGTGGTACCCAACCCAGGGATGGACTGGAATCTGTTCTGAAGCTGGTGGGCACACACCAGCTGTGACTGGACCCTCGTTTTGAATCTGGATCAATTCGCACTGCAGCAACAGGAACACAGTGCACGGATGTTTTTTCTGATGCTAATTGTACCTTCCACGGCTATTTATACCTGTTCTGTCTGCGAGCACACAGAACCTAATGGATTCGGAAACGCTTTTGACGCTCTCCGAGCATTTATGGTGTTTGCATCGAACGATGAGTTGGGAGCGCCAAACGGGTTTTTATGACAATGTGTTTCCCCTGCCCATTGCCTTCAGACACAATGTCTGTGCCAAAATCATTGCAAAAATCAATCCAGATGCAGGGTACAAAGCTACTGTTTGCCTGTGTCCAGTGAGAGTTCAGGTTCATCCAGCAACCTACGAACGCCAAAAAAGAACACTTGAAACGTATTGGTGTGTGCAAACGTCGCTTTGCTATGGAAGGTTCTGCACGCAGGGTTTGAAGCCACAATGTGACTCTGAGCCCCCACGCCCCTCTTTGTACTGCCGAGAACACCAAAGGCTTCTTCCGAACTTGTCCACCGCGCGCCTTGAACCACAAAACAGGTGCGAACTGCTCAATAGCTGTGTGGGTGGGCATTGTTGCAAAACACCTCCTCCATTGGACGGGGGGAAAATGTAACTTTCAGCTGGTGGTGAGATGAACAGCCAAAGTTACTGACCTGACGCAACAACAATGCAGCTTGTGTTCGTCCAAGACCCTTGCGAGAGCGTTTTCTGATCTTGCAAAGCACGGTGTTGGAAGACGATTTGTGTGATGTTTTGGGTTCCGTTCACTGCCCTTTCAAATCTCCTTTTCCTGAATGACTGATGCTACCTGTCTTTGGATGAGCTCTAAATGACCGCAGGGATGCATTGTGCAACATAACGTCGCTGCAGCAACACAACGGGTGATCTGACGGTGTTGATGCATGACTGAAGTGTGCTGAACGTCTGGATAAACCAGACGCCACGGAACAACCTGTCTTTGTCTCCGAAAAGGTGAGCATGCAAATTTATGCAAATCTGACATTTGGCATGCGTTCAGACCAGCAGACCTCTTGATTTGTCTCCTGGGAGGCTCCAGGCCATTGACCTGATTCGGAGTTCGTTAAAACAAGGCTTCGTCTGCGAGAGCAGCTGGAACAGTGACATCTCCCACCGGAGAACGCTGTTACGTCTGACGCGTCAAACTCTTCACGTCTTTTTCCTGCTGCCTGTTTTTCCCTTCAATTGCTGTCAGGTTTGGAGTGGATTGGAAGTGCAGGTTGCAGGAAAGCATCACGCTGTTTGCAGATGCCTTCGCCGCGTGGAAACGTCGCCCTGTAATTGCAAAGCGACAATAGGCGGCAGATCTGCAATTTGTAATTTGTCAACTTCATCCCATGCCTGTCACATTGTCAACGAACAGGTGAATATTCATTTCGAGTTCTATCCCCCTGAAACGCAGTTGAAATCTGGTGGTGTCTGTACAAATGAGGAATGATGGCCTTAATGTGCTAAATCTGCCACGCGATTCATAATCTTGCTGTCAACAATGTCATCCATTGGCTCGTAGTGCGGCCAGTCACGCAAGCCGAAACGTGGCGTGGGGCAGTGTTGACAGGGACGCTCTTTTCTGCTGTTGATGCGTCGACAACCTCGGACCCTTCACCGGGAGTGACAAAAAGAAGTAAGAAACGGTAAGTTTTCAGACAGAGGCGTGGATTCGAACTGGTTTCATGTTTCATGCCTCGTATTTTGTGGATGATCGTGCAGAGAGCCGTGCGCGTGGATCCAGATCAGTTTCCTCGTTTCTTCGCGTCCCGTGTAACTGACTCCCTCCAGACTGCGCAACCAAAATCCAGGTGAATCCATCTGGATCAAGTTTGATGCTGGAGGTCTGCACAACTCCACATTTGTAAAGTGATTCCGTGAGCCACAGAACAATTCGTCAGCTGTTTTCTCATTTCCCGAAGGAAGCATGACCATGGCGACAGTACCTCGAGGTCAACAACAGAGTCCGAACATCCACATGGCGGCTCTAGGACATGTTTGAGCCACAAAAAAGTCACGCTGCTGAGGCAAAAAATCCACTGCATCTGTCTGCCTCAGCAGAAAAACTTCAACACAAGACGGGGTCCCCGAGGTACACCTTGTTTTGCCTCAGATCAACACCTGGTTCATGCACAAAAAACTAAAATGCACTGAAAGTGGATGAAACCTGAATCCTGCTTCGTGCGAACCTGTCTTCCCATCACCGCCCAGTCCCCAGAGATCAGAAATCTCGCGATCACTCCAGGGACCAGTGAAAGATACTTTTCTTGTGCAGGAGTTCGCTCCAATTTCTTTCGCGCAAGTTTCTCAACCCAACAACACACTTTGCGAAATGAATATTGTCACTACGGATTCGGAGTCTCGGAGATAATATTGCTACGTGACCCATTGTGACATCTCGGTGTCCACTTCCACACCCGAGTGTCGCTTATGCATGCCATTTGTCATGTTCAATCATCACAGATTGGTGTCCAGAACGGAATGAAAGCACGAGAGGCTGATAGTTCCGCTGGCCCTGTCGGCTTTTCCTCCTCGCTCTCTCTCTCTCTCTCTCTCTATGCAGGCAGCTCGACTTATTTGTGGTTTGGTTGTCATATTGAGACTGCTTCTCAAAGCAGTAGAGTTTCCAGATGCGAGGGTTAAGCAAGGTTTCACTGCCACAACCACTGGTTGAGGCCAAGGGAAAGATCATCAGCAGTGTCTGCGGGTCACGAGATTCAGGCTGGTTCTTCTGCACATTTGGAACGAACACATTGAAAAAGGAGCTCGTGTCAAGATTCCACCCAACAGCAGGTGAAGCTTTCCGCTCCTTCCAATAGAAAGTGGTGTGGTTTGTGTCACGTGTGCAATTCGTCCACAAACAACGGTGGCTGAATTCCTGGCCAAATGGCCTCGTTGTCTTTCGAATTTCTCTCAATCTGTTTTCGTTCTCTTTCAGCACTCTAACAGATGCCAGAAATGCCATTCCTTTTCTCTCAGCTCATCTTGTCAGACCAGAAAGGAAATCTGGGATGAGTCTTCGAGGCAGATGTAAAGACCAGATGTTTTCACTTCGCGCTGTCGGCCGCCTGCTCTCGTGACCCATGGATTTCCGCACAAAAGAAACAAATTGTACCAACGCTTTTTGTGAGGTATCAAAGGAAGAGTCCAAACACCCAAGCTCGGCGATAAAGTGTCCAACTGATTTATGTCATCAGATTCTAACATTTTGTGTCCAAGAACGAAGAGGGAACTGCATCCTTCCCTGAACCAGATTTTACCCAGAGGCAGCATCCCAGAGCCCAACGCGCCTGGTGCCTGAGGAATCAGGTGCTCTGCACACGCACCTTTTTGGTGGATACTTCTTCGCTCAACACGCTTTGAGCGCGTCTCTTAAGTTTATCAGAAGGTTCAGTAAGCGGCTCAGACTGAAGCCGAAGAGGAAGTGAGAGAGGCAGCTACCTGCCGAGAGAGCGCTTTTTCATTGTGCCGAGGTGTTTCACTCTTCACACCAGGGTCGGTAAATTCAATCAAGAAACCACATGCACAGTTCAAAAACTTCTGAAAAAAGAACCGCGGGCCCTCCTCTGTCATTACCAGTCCATTTGATTGATTGGCCCGCAAAATCCGAAAGGCAATTAGTTTGTGGGGCCCGAACAGGACCATTTCTGCCATCTGCTGTTTCAGGGACAATATCCACAATGGCTCCATGCACACGATATGAGGCATTCGAAGCAGCCATTTCTGACGCTGTACCAAAGCAGCTTCGTGGTCGGCGAGAACGGTGCGGAACATGTTGGGAGACCTCCCTGAACAAATCTGGATGTTGGAAACCTTCAGGTGGACGAAACAAAGACACCTCGTACAGGTCACATGCATGACGCACAGATCAGTCAGCCACCTTGTTCTTTTTGGGAAGAATTCGCATGGTACGTTCAACTCAAGTGCGATAAATTTTCCGCCGTGAGTGGGAAGACAGAATCTTGTTGTTGTTGTTTTTTCAGAACAAATTTCTAACGGAAAGGTCGTGCAACTACATTTTTGTCGAAATGACATTTTTCTTTCTCGTCTTCCAAATCGCGTTGAAGCTGCTCTGTACTTTGCTCCCTGTGAAACGTTTCTCTCAACTCGTGACCACAAAGAAGAGAACCTCAACAACAAGAGCCTCCTGTGGTCTGCCAGCGCTGTCCACGGGCTGGAGACAAAAAATGTTCCGCCACAGAGGGTGTTTCTGAACGTATCGAAAAGAAAAGGACGACAGAGACGAGTTCGGAAAAACATCACGAGAGGCAGCGCAGTCAAGCTCCTGGCGTACCCACTGGGAGGGTACACAAAGAGATCAGGCACATGCAGTGCATGTAGAACCAGCTTCGAGCCACTTTGCTCAGGCGCATGCGCGTGCGACCGTAAAAGAGACTCGGGAGCGAGGCACGCCCCATGGGTTCTCCGACCTTTGTTTTGTTTCTTCTATTTGAACGGCTTTGCCTGTTGCGTACCAAACTGGTGTGCCTTGCTGCAAACTCAACAGCAGAAACCTTGGGTGGAGCTCGATTGAGCATGTGAAATCTAGAGTGAATACAGATTTTTACACCTTTTCAGTTGTACCTTTGACAGTTGAACAAAATACAAGCCACGGAAGTGCGTAGGTAACTAATTAGTAAATGTCACATGGCGCCTGCTCAAATCTCACAGCTTGAATCCAGCTGCGATGTGAGACCGTCGCTCGGAGTCCTTGTGGTGTGATGTCCCTTGAGGCCAAGAGCACAACATGGTTGAATAAAAAAAAAGAAAACAGTGTCTCAGCCAGGGTGCCCATGTCCCATCCTGTCCCTCCCATTGCATTACATCCTGAAAGGGGTACACAGGGGGAACATGAAAGAGGGGTGCACAAAGGTATACATGGGATCATGGTCAGGATGAGCAAAAAAGGCACCTCAGCCAGGATACCCCTGTCTCATCTGATCCTGCCCCATTTGCATTCCACCTCAAATTGGGGGAGGGGTGCAGGGCACATGAAGGTGGTACACAGGTGCTATGGCATCTTGGCCAGGATGTCCCATGTCCCATCCTTGTATCCCATGCATAAGGGGTGCACAGTGGGCATGCAAAGGAAGCACAAGAGGGGGTGCCTGGGATGGCGCACCTCGTGGTTGCGTTGCGCACTGCTTCTCGCTCCGGAGGGAGCGCGCAGGACCCGCGCAGGAAGCCCCGCGGCGGTTCAGTCCGCGGACGGCCGGGACGCGTCTCACGTTTCGCGCCTTGGGAGCTCCCGCGGACACACATCACACTCGTTCTGACGGGCATGCAGAACGCAACTTTCGCCAAAAAGAGAAGAGGGGACATGATCAGGAAGACTTTTTTGAAAACGTGTCTTGAGGCGACAAACGCCTGTGCACCCCTTGTAAGGGATGATCCTGGTCGAGATGGCATCTTTGAAAAACAAATTCTGGTTTCAACCCCATGGTGCTCTTGCCCTGAAGGGATATCTCACGACCAAGTCAGCTCTGGTGCTGCACAGCACATTTCAAAAGAAGCACCAGCAAACACCAGGTGAAATGAAAGCGACAGAAAAGTGTCCACAACTTCAAAGCAGACCTATTTACACCGTCGACTCTGGTCGCATGTCCCTTATCACTTGCCCAGTGTGAACCAAGAGAATCCTTGATCCACAAATTGTACACCTTTTCCCCAAACATGATTGATTGATGATCACTCACTGGCCCAACAAAGCTGGTGTTTCGGAACAAACACCAACACAGGGACTTTTGGTTTGAGAACCCAAGGAAAATTGGGCAAGTCAAGGCGATGGCGATCGCTAAAAACACGGAGACCCAAATGGCGTTTTCTTCCTTCCTCACATTTAAATGCCAATTATCATAACAAGGGTCAAGAACTACTCAGTACAATTCAGATTTTCTTGAAGTCTCTGGAGTAGCAATCAAGGGTCTTTCCCAGCTATACGTTTTCCGAGTCAAACACAGCCGGCAACACGGAGCAAGTTTTACTGAGGCAAGAAGGTTGACACACCATCCTGTTGTGTTGCTTGTGCTTTGAATCACAAATACCAAGAGCATTTTTTGCTTTCAAGGACCAAACCTGAAAGTCATGTGATGCGCTTCAAAAATATAGAAACCAGACATTCCAGGATGTGCTGTCCTCACTGACAGAGAAATAAAATGTTGCAGAGATGCCACAAGCACAACAGGCTCCGCACCATGAGAACTCGACGCCTGAGATGAACATTAGAATTGCAGTGGCAGCCACATCAGGCCAGTGTGCCATGTTGAATCAAGTGAATGTGCGCCTCGTATTCCTGCGGCGACATCCGAGTCTGTTTTCGCGCTGCATTCACAAACACCTTCCACTCACGCAAAGCTTTGAATATATTTTTTATCACAGCAACCAAGCACAAAGGCACAAACTGCACCTTCTCCTCTGCCTGCGTGCACAGCTCTTTCTGAGAACGTTCTCACATCTCAAGTTTTGCACACAAAACACTGGATTTGAAGCCATTTTAGCTTTTTGCCAGAGGCTTGAAGAAGCAGAATCTGTAACATGTCAAATCTGATCCAACAACGATGTCAAAGGTGCAGTGAAATTCAAACACAACAGGAGTTTGTCGCTCCCACGAGACAGGTTGACAATCCTCAGATCCCCCACACACAGCTGCACTTAATGTCTCTCAAAAGACGATCCCCCCAGATCAAAGGAGGTCACAACTTTGATGACAACACGAACGGAACAAACAACAGAGCAGCCGTATCTCGTGGGCGGATGTGAAGTATCCTGACGAAAACTGTTGTGATGAGGGGGGCATGTTTCGCACATGCAACAACAACCACGAAATTTCAATTCTGTCAAACACCCACAACCACAAATGACAAACAAAAGCAACTGGAAGCTCCAACGTTCCCTGCAGTGACACCAGATTGTGGCGAGAAGTCGCTTCTGCTTCGGACAAAGGTGAGAAATTTCAGAAGCAGACCAGCAGATGCTTCTTTGTTGTCGCCTCACAATGTAAGGAGATTGAAGCCAACAACCATTGTTCGACGATTTGGCGCAAAACCTAAGATTTACCCTGCTGGTTGCAGAGTTACACACGTGTTTGCTTCACAGAACCACAACAAAAATCTCAGTCGAAGTTCCATTGAGTCAGTCGCACATTTATCTCCATTCTTCACCTCACGTGGTTTGGACATCAGACACAAACACAAAACTTTCAAAAAAGAAGTGGCTCACCTACCTCAAGGAGAAATAGATCTGCGCTTTTCTCAGAACATGGAGACTACTTCTTTGTCGGAGCCGTCCCTGAAGCGGATGGAAGGTGCGCCGATCCCTTTTTGAAGCGCAAGGTGTCAGTATCCATTAGTCAGACGGGGAAGAACAGCTCCAGCGCTCCGCGTCAGCAGATGTAACGCTGCACGTATACGTGCAGGCACTTTTCAAGTTGTTTGGCACTGCAGGCATCACCGTGTGAAGCGAGAAACCTGTTCGCGAAAATTATGAGGCCCTGCTGATGCAGCTGCTGTCTCCCAGCGACTTTTGTTGTTTTTAACCCTTTGTGATTGTGACGAAGGTCACTCAGCGGGACAAATGGAAGTGCGTATTTTTGTTTCCCTCTGTTGTGTTCAGATTTGTCGAAGAGTCCTGGTGACTTGGTCGTCTTGTCTCAGCAACAAGCTTTCTCCGTTGTTCTTCAGGAAGCTGAAGGACGCCTTTTGCAGCATCAGGTCTTGGGTTCCAGGGACGAAAATAAAAGGCAAAGTCTGCAGGCAACATGTGGGACACACAGACGTATTTCACGTGACTTTACGGCCCCCCTGGGGCTTTTAGACCCCGAGGCGCACACCTCTCCAGGGAGGGCCCCGTCCTGTCCCACTGACCTGTTTTCACACAGCCTGAAAGGTACTCGGCTCTTTTATTACTTTTCCCCCGAGCATGTCGAAGGATGTCATCTTTATTGCTTTTCTCCGGGGACCATTTTTCCTGTTTGCTGACACATGTAGGAATCGTGTTTCTCAAGGACCCGGACCTGCTCGGCTCCCTGAAATATTTACACGCCCTTTGGTTGAGCATTCACGATGGCACTTGGGGGAATGCAGCTCCCAAGGCGAGTTGCGTTGGACACAAAATGAGAATTTGTCCAACACATTTCAGGTCAACTGAAGCACCACCGCTTGAGCAAAGTTGAAACAAAAAAAGAATGTTTGGGTCAGTTTGGACAATTCTTGCCGTTGGTCGCGTGTCAATGCGGAACAATTGTAAGTGACAGTTTTGTTGTCTTGTCTCGTGTCTGTCAAATAGCGCAGATCCAGCGCCAGAACCAGGCGGGGAGGGGGATCCTGACAGGGTTCTAACCTTTTTTGGAGCCAAGCCCAAAGCTTCAAGATGTAAAATGTGCCCCGAAAAGACAGCGGACCGATCTTTCAAGGCTCCGGCGACCTGGTTCCAGGAGTCTTTCGGATCCCATACAGGCAAACTCAAATTTTCACAATTTCTTGGAAACGCACTTGGTTTGATTGACGGACACGTCTCTCCTACACAACAGATCCAACAAACACAAAAGTATGTTGGCAATACGAGGCAAGTCCCAAATGTTTTGCATATGAAGCTGGCATTTTGAAGCGGATGGAGACAAAATGATTTTGATTGTCAAAATCTTTAATACAACCTGTGAGGCTTATGTCACACAAGAAACCGCATTGTTTTGCACATCAGTGAGGAGTACATGTTGCCGACAAGGGTGTGGTCAATTCATGAACTGGCGAGTACAACAGCTGTAAAGTGGATGAGTGGAATTTTTTGTCAGTGAGTAACAAACAAGTTTAGAGTCCAGTGAGTGCAACTGCAGAGAGTTTTTGGACTGAAATCCAAGTTTGAGGTCTCCAATGTCACTCAAAGTATGCTCCTCTTGTGGCGATCAGTCGATGGAGCCGAACTGGATAGCGATCCATGGCATCTGCCAATTCCTGTGCTGGGATTTGAGCGATGGCTTGGTCGACAGCCAGCATCAAAGAAGGAATGTCTGGAAACCTGATCCCATGCACAAACTGCTTGATTTTGTTGAAGATCCAGTTGTCGCAGGGCGGAATGTCCAGCAAGTATCCAGGGTGAGGAACCAACTCAATGTTGTGGTATCGCAGCTAGTTGACAGTGTCATCCACATGATACACCGGTGCTCCATCATGCAGAAGAGCCCAGTTGACTTGGTTGTTCCACAGGAGTGGCCTGCGATGTCAGAGAGACTGGCAGAAGTGCTCCAGAATGGCCAGATAAACATGTCTGTTGATCCCTGTTCCATTTGGCACCCACTCTACGAGCATGGCCTTCAAAGTTGACTGCTCTTGTCACACTTTGGTGGGTCTGGTCTCACTAGGAGAGAGCCATTGGGAGCTGGCTTGTTTGGACTCCAGATCCCAGACCCAAAACCAGCTCTTGTCTTCTGCAACAATGTGAGTGATGGGTCTGTTTCTGTGTCTCATTTGCTGGAGTGACTGTCTGGCCAGGTTCACACATCGGTCCTTCTGCTGTTGTGTCAGAAGATGCGGAATCCACTTGGCACTTTTCTTCTTTTTGTCGAGGTCTTGTTTGATGATCCTGCATGTTGTGGACTTGGAAATCCCTGTCTGTCTCGCAGCAACACGCACAGGAGTTCTCTTCTCTTGGTCAATCACAGCTCTCACCTTTTGGATGTTTCCTGCAGTGCAAACCTTTGGATGTCCACTCTTTGGCTTGTCCTTGACATTGTCCCCTTCATTCTGGAACTTGAGTATCCACCATTACAGTACTCCTTGACACAGACTGTCTCCCTTGCACTGCCACTAACTTGTCATGATGTACGCGGTAAGAGCCACTAACAGAGTTCCCGCTGGTTCCTGCCATTTTTCGTGTCTCACCGATCCATCGCAGTCAGTTGTGAGCTTTCCTTGCATCCAGAAATGAGAACATATAAAAACGATGTGTGCCTCTATTGCGTGGGATTCGGGATTAGGATTCGGTATCCTGAGCACTCCAGCCGCGGTCGAGACGTTCTCGACCTGCGAGGCAGAAGGCTTCAGCGGTCCGCCCAAAAGTGTTGGTAGCAGGGCCCTGGACTTCTGGTGCTTCCCCCATCGTCCCTTTTGTGTTCTCTG
>JAAUXT010036669.1_pt1 | contig 29128 bp, 45 predicted proteins | sample 7278171 | NCBI WGS metagenome assembly JAAUXT01 (sample SAMN14350112, study PRJNA611818) | marine sediment metagenome | isolation source: surface marine sediment (1.8m) | place: French Polynesia: Moorea | collected 2018-08
AGTCATCCTCGTCAAGCTCCAGTTCTCTAAGCTCCAGCAGCAGTAGCTCGTCAGAATCCTCGTCATCCTCATCGAGCAGCGAGTCATCGTCCTCGTCCTCATCGTCAGAGTCATCCTCATCGAGTTCTTCTAGCGAGTCATCGTCCTCGTCATCGTCATCGGAATCTTCAAGCTCATCGAGTTCGTCAGAATCTTCTTCCTCGTCATCGTCCTCAGAGTCAAGCTCATCAAGCTCTTCCAGCGAGTCATCCTCGTCAAGCTCCAGTTCTCTAAGCTCCAGCAGCAGTAGCTCGTCAGAATCGTCATCGTCCTCATCTTCGTCACTTAGCTCATCCTCGTCATCCTCATCGGAATCTTCCTCATCCTCATCGTCATCAGAATCATCGAGCAGCAGCAGTTCTAGTCAATCGTCCTCGTCATCGTCCTCATCGGAATCTTCTTCCTCATCGTCAGAGTCATCTTCTTCCTCATCGTCATCGGAATCTTCTTCCAGCAGCAGCAGTTCTGAGTCATCGTCCTCATCCTCATCGTCAGAGTCATCCTCGTCATCTTCCTCGTCAGAGTCATCTTCTTCTTCGTCCTCATCGGAATCATCGAGCAGCAGCAGTTCCAGCGAGTCATCCTCATCTTCGTCCTCGTCATCGTCATCGAGTGAGTCATCGTCAAGCTCATCGAGCGAGTCATCGTCATCGTCCTCATCTAGCGAGTCATCCTCGTCATCGTCATCGTCATCGTCAGTTTCATCCTCGTCATCGTCAGTGAGTTCTTCTTCCTCATCATCGTCAGAGTCATCCTCGTCAAGCAGCAGTTCTCTAAGCTCCAGCAGCAGTAGCTCCTCAGAGTCAAGCTCCTCAAGCTCTTCCAGCGAGTCATCCTCATCGTCTTCGTCATCAGAGTCATCTTCTTCCTCGTCATCGTCATTGAGTTCCTCATCCTCATCGTCATCAGAGTCATCCTCGTCAAGCTCTGCCAGCAGCAGTTCTTTTAGCTCCTCATGTCCTTCGTCAAGAGATTTATGGCAGCAACTAGTCAATCAAGGTGACGATGTTGATCTATTTATAGAATGGAGGGATTGCACACTTAAAGTAGAAAATTTTATTACTTCTGGATCTTCTACAAGAGATTTAGAATTATGCATCAGACCACATAGTTCTAGTATATGGTACGAAATAATGACTGATATGGATACATATCCGTCAAGTGAATTTGATATGGATTTATTTTTGATAATTAGTGGTGGAGCGCCAATTCCTTCTAACTTTGATTATCAGATACAGTATGTAAATTCAGCAAGCTCAAGCTCAGTTTCAAGCAGTTCAAGCAGTTCAATTTCAGCTACATTTAGAATAACACAAACAGGAAAGAGGAGATTAACACAACCAGGAAATACAAGGATACTACAATAAGAGGTTACTATGTCAACATCAACTATATCACAATTAAGTTCTGCTTCGCCACCAATAAGCGGTGGAGAAATAATAGAAATAGAAAGAGCCAATGACAATTTTAAGATATCATTGAATACTTTAAAAAATTGGATTGCTGAATTTGTGCAAAACCAAATTACACTTACTGCCGAATGGCAATATGATGATTCTACTAGTTCATCCGATCCTGGTGGTGGTAAGTTTAGGTTAAATAACAGTAATCAATCAAGTGCCACAAATATCTATGTAAATGATGAAACAGAAAATGGAATTGATTTCGGTAGAATATTTTCTAGTTTAACTTCAAATAGTAAAATTTATATACAAGAAAAAGAAGACTCACAAAGGGCGCTTCTGTTTGATGTTTCAGGTACTCCAACAGATAACGGAGGATGGTGGACAATTCCAATTACAAACGGAGAAGCGTCTTCACAGTCTATTGAAGACGGAAAGAAATGCGGATTTATTTTTAATATATCATAAGAAGGATTAAGGTATGCCAGTACAGCAAATAGGAAGTCCTCAAAGGACTAATGCTAATAACACTACTTCATTGACGTTCTCGTTTACTACGTCTGCGGGTAATCATCCTTACCTTTTAGTCGCAGCTAGTCATAGAGATACTCGATTTTCAGGGAGTGTTGTATCTGGTGTCACCTTTGGTGGTACTCCGTTAACCTTCGTAGGTGAGGAGACATCAACAGGCTTTAGGGATGTCTATACTTCATTTTGGGGTTTAGTAAATCCGACAATCCAAACAGCTAACATAGTAGTCACTTATAATTTAAGTGTAATAAGAGCAAAGGCAACGGCTGTTCAATTCTTATTTGTAGATCCAGTTACTCCTATAACCGATAGCAATGTTGCTGGTGGTTACGGTCAGGAAGCTGTTGTATCACTAGTTCCTGATACAGGAGATTTAGTTGTAGATAGTATAGCTGGTTTTTCTAATTCGGAATGGACTCCGAGTGCTGCTAATGGTCAATCGTTCATAGATGACTTCCAGACTTCTGGTACTCTAAGATTATACACAGGAATATCTAAAAAGAGTACTGGCAGTTTTACGGAGATGAAATGGACTAAGAATACTGGAGGTTCCAGGGAATGGGCTTTAGCTGCTATCGCATTGGATTTTGACTCATCTTCTTCGTCCTCGTCATCAACATCTTCCTCGTCCAGCAGCAGCAGTTCTTCTGAGTCATCGTCCTCGTCATCGTCCTCAGAGTCATCCTCATCTTCTTCCTCATCGGAATCGAGCAGCAGCAGCAGTTCCAGCGAGTCATCGAGCAGCAGCAGTTCTAGTCAATCGTCCTCATCCTCATCGTCATCGGAATCCTCGTCCAGCAGCAGTTCCAGCGAGTCATCGTCCTCGTCATCGTCCTCAGAATCTTCAAGCTCATCGAGTTCTTCTGAGTCATCCTCATCGTCCTCATCGTCAGAGTCATCTTCTTCGTCATCGTCCTCAGAGTCATCTTCTAGCGAGTCATCGAGTAGCAGCAGTTCTAGTCAATCTTCCTCGTCATCGTCCTCATCGGAATCGTCATCCTCATCGTCAGAGTCATCGTCATCGTCATCAGAGTCATCGTCCTCGTCTTCGTCATCAGAGTCATCGTCCTCGTCTTCGTCATCAGAGTCATCGTCCTCAAGCTCATCGAGCGAGTCATCCTCCTCAAGCTCATCGAGCGAGTCATCTTCTTCTTCCTCGTCATCGGAATCATCTTCTTCCTCATCATCGAGCGAGTCATCGAGTTCGTCATCAGAGTCATCGTCATCGTCCTCATCGAGCGAGTCATCTTCTTCCTCGTCATCGAGCGAGTCATCGTCCTCGTCCTCAGAGTCATCCTCATCCTCATCGTCCTCAGAATCTTCAAGCTCATCGAGTTCTTCTGAGTCATCGTCCTCGTCATCCTCATCGGAATCATCGTCCTCATCCTCATCATCAGAGTCATCGTCATCGTCCTCATCTTCGTCATCAGAGTCATCGTCATCGAGCGAGTCATCGAGTTCGTCAGAATCCTCAAGCAGCAGTTCTCTAAGCTCCAGCAGCAGCGAGTCATCGAGTTCTTCTGAGTCATCCTCAAGTTCTAGTATTAGTGGATCATCCTCGTCATCGTCATCGTCAGTTTCATCCTCGTCATCGTCAGTGAGTTCTTCTTCCTCATCGGAATCGTCCAGCAGCAGTAGCTCGTCAGAGTCATCCTCGTCATCGTCCTCATCGGAATCTTCATCCTCGTCATCCTCGTCAGAGTCTTCCTCATCCTCATCGTCCTCAGAATCTTCAAGCTCATCGAGTTCTTCTGAGTCATCCTCGTCTTCTTCCTCGTCACTTAGCTCATCGTCCTCGTCACTTAGCTCATCCTCTTCCTCATCGTCAGAGTCATCCTCATCCTCGTCATCGAGCGAGTCATCTTCCTCGTCATCGTCATCGTCATCGGAATCATCTTCTTCCTCGTCATCCTCATCGTCAGAGTCATCATCTTCTTCTTCCTCGTCATCGAGCGAGTCATCCTCATCGTCATCGTCCTCAGAATCTTCGTCATCTTCCTCATCGTCAGAATCATCGAGTTCTTCTTCCTCATCGGAATCTTCAAGCTCATCGTCCTCATCGGAATCATCCTCGTCCTCATCTTCGTCACTTAGCTCATCGTCCTCATCTTCGTCAGTATCATCCTCGTCCTCGTCATCGAGCGAGTCATCGAGTTCTTCTTCCTCATCGGAATCGTCAAGCTCATCGAGTTCGTCAGAGAGTTCTTCTTCCTCGTCATCGTCACTTAGCTCATCGTCCTCGTCATCGAGCGAGTCATCCTCATCGTCATCGTCCTCAGAATCTTCGTCATCGTCCTCATCGTCAGAGTCATCTTCCTCATCCTCATCGTCAGTATCCTCAAGCTCATCGAGTTCGTCACTGAGTTCTTCGTCCTCATCGTCATCGGAATCATCTTCTTCCTCGTCATCGAGCGAGTCATCGAGTTCATCGTCATCGTCACTTAGCTCATCTTCGTCCTCATCGTCAGAGTCATCCTCTAGTGAATCCTCATCGAGTCTAAGCTCATCGTCCTCATCGTCATCAATGTCGATGCTAAGTTCTTCCTCGTCATCGTCATCGTCATCAGTTTCATCTTCTTCCTCATCGGAATCCTCATCGAGCGAGTCATTCTCCTCATCCTCATCGAGTGAGTCAATTGGTAGGCCAGCAAGTCCAGTAGGGATTAGAAGACCTGAGTTAATTTGGTTTGATATATCTTCTTCCTCATCATCTTCGTCTTCAAGCCAGTCATCGAGCAGCAGTATTAGCTCAGAGTCAAGTTCCTCAGAGTCATCGTCATCGAGTGTATCCTGGTCAAGCTCATCGAGTACGAATACAATTGCTATACTAATTCCTCATGGATGGTATAATGTTCCAGTCTTAATAGTTAAGGAGCAAGTAGAAGAAGAATTTAATCTGAAAGTATCACTGGTAGAAGAAGAAGAAAAACAGCAGATAACATTGAAATCTATTGATACGAGAAAAAATAAAATCGATCTCAGAATAAAATCGATCAAAACGAGATAAAAAATATAAATATTAGTGAAACCTTACATATATTTAGGAGAAGTATTATGAAAATCAAAATAGACGAAGCCAAGACGGTAGAGTTCAAGATTGACACAAGCAGTGGATGTTCCGAAGAAGATCTTCAAGGATATCTCAGGTTTAGTTTTGGAGGAGTAGAGTACGGCTTTCCTGCGGTAATCAAAGAAGGAGTTTTCAGTGTAGAGATTCCTCCGTTCAAAAATGTCATCAACGATAGGCTTACGGAGTCCATTTCGAAAAACAAAGAGCTTATAGTCAAAGGTAGACTAGATGTTATTGCTAATAAAACTACCTATGTATCTCCCTGGAATGGTGAGATAGATATAGAGATTCCTGTATCTATGGAGATAAGCGAAGGTGGTACTTTGGACGAGAAGAAAAAAGTTACCGTAAGTGATCCTGATAAGGATAGTGTCATCGATGCCTTTAATGAAGTCATGAATCCGAAAGCTGACGAAGCTGTAAAGGTTAGTAAATTCAAGGATGTCATGGTAACGGAGCCAGAGGAAAAAGATCCTCATGATGGTGGTATTGATGGAAAGGAAAAGGAACCTACAGACGAGATGTGTGGCGCTGACCATGAAAAAGAAGAGAAGAAGAAAAAGAAGAAGATCAAAGAGGAAGAAGGTGGAGAAATAATTGATAAGAAAAAGAAATCTCGTTTTGCTGAATCACTAGAGAAGACATATGTCAAAGGTGCGTAGGAGGAACGATGGCACTGAAAAGAAAGAAAGTCAATAAGAAGAAAAGAGAATCCAAAAATCAGTTCATGGATCGCTGTATGCATGAGATTACTAACAATAGCGATACCAAAAGAAATCAAGATCAGCGAGTAGCTATTTGTTTGACTTATTGGGGAAAACAGACAAATGAGAATGCTATCTTAAATAAGATAAATACACTTCTCCAGGAGAAGGAATGCCCAAAAGGATATAAGTGGTGAGAGACTGGACAAAAATGCGTACCAGTTGGTAAGACAAATGAATGGGCAATGGGTTTTGGATCTCATCGAGCAACAAGAAGCGGAGGAGGATCTACTACCGTAAAGTGGGAATTATGTGGGCCTGGATCGGAAGACGAAGGATGCACAGAAGTAAAAATAGATATTCCTTGGTATTACTCACCAGATGAGCCAGAAGTGGGCTATACTGGAGGATTAGTATTAGACGGAGTTCCTACATTTGCTTCTCCAGTCACCTTCATGGGTAAGAAATATAGGGCTGGACAAGACTTTCCTAAAGCTCTCCGTAAGTACGTTTTGGAGTTTGCTATAGATCCATTACCTAGTCGATTGGCTTCAAAGTTTAAAGGTAGAGATGGTTGGGAAAATTTCTTAGATCACCAGTTGGATATCACTACAAGATAGTTGGTTTACAAATGGTTACAAATGAGGTATAATCATGGACATCGTAAAAAGGATAGATACTTTACTAGATCAAATTGTCGCTAATCCTATGGCTACAGGAACAGGGGCAACCACTACACCTAACGTAGCTACTAACCTAGCTAAAGGTCATATAGACGTTGTAGGTGGTAAATGTCCTAAAGGTCAGAAGTATGATACTAAGAAAAAGGTATGTGTGTCTGTTGCTGATGAATCCAGCGTTGTCGGTGGTTCTTATATAGGTGGAACGACAGTAAATATAGTCGGCACTGGACAGACCCGAACGTGGGGTGTGAAGAACGGTGAGCTTGGCAGAGGAGGAACCAGAGGAGTAATTACTGACCTGGATAGGAAGAATAAAGGACAAGTCATTAGTGCTGACAAAACATTAGAGAACTTAGGACGTAACGGTTTAAAATTCAACCATATCTTAGGTGCTTATGTGCCTGACCATTGGGAGGAGTCATGATAGGAACTAGAGATAGATGGCATAGAAGAGGAGGAGGAGAAATCAGATGAACGATTTAGTTGGTAAATATCTAAAAGAAGATACAATCGTTGAAAGTAAAGTTTATAAAAGTTTTGTTGATCGAATAAAACGAGCCGCCTCTGCTAAAGATATCACAAAAGTTCTCTCAGATATTCAGAAAGCAGTAAAGCAAGATGAGATATCTCAAAGGGAAGCTCTCAAACTTGCTGACATGGCAGATGACGCTTTGGAGGATGTGTAAATGGATATTCTAGATAAACTTGAAACAGAAGAATTACTACGTGAGACTATAGAATACTTAAATGATCCAGAGTTAAAAGAAGCCGCTGTTAAAACTGCTGGATGGACTAAATCTTCTGTAGAGAAATTCGGAAATACGATTGGCAAAGGGCCAGGAGAAAAAGGATTCTTCGATGCTTGTGTTTTGAAGATGAAAAGAAAAGTAGATGATCCAGAAGGCTTTTGTGCCAGTCTGAAAGACAAGTATTACGGAAATACGAAATGGCGAGGAAACGGAGATAAGAAGTGAAGTTAAAAAGATTTCTCAAAGAAGGAAAATGACCGCTCCAAACCATAAACCTATGAGATCATGATTAGATTAATCGATAATAACGAAAAAGTTATCGAGACTTTCAATCTTAAATTTACAAAAAGAAATGTAGATAAGATAGCTAGTAATTACGATGCTCAGATAACTAAATTCGATACCGATACTAAAAGCGCAGTATTGAAAGATAGCAAAGGTCGATTGCTTTTTATAGATGAGGTATCTAAAAGATTTATGAAGAAGATGGACGAAGCAATTCCAGGAGGAGGTATTTGGCACCGTTTTGGTTTTCCAGATGACGGTACTGGTATCTCTACTGATGACGATAGGCCACCTGGAAATATTCTAATCGGAGTGAAGTATAAACCAATTGACTACTTCAACAGGTTAACTTCGTTCAATCGAAATTGGGATATGGACACTGGAGAGTGGTTATGGAATCACTTTGAGAATGCTGGTGGTCAAGACGATTTTGAAAACTACTCCGAAACTCTGAAAGGACTAGAGAAGTTATTACCTAAAGAGACTTGGAAAGAGGTTTGGAGAAGAATGAGGCATGTACCAGACGCAGAGGCTAGTGCTGATTTTGATGCTGCTGGACAGCCTCATAGAGGAGCCGACACGCAGTTAGGCAAAGATAAGGAGGAATATATTGATGATCCTCCTAAAGAAATTCAGTCAGAGGACTTGATAACTAGAATTGATCGACTTACCTTGTAAAGAATGCAAAAAATTCTGGCCTGACGTGAAATACTGTCAGTACAAGGATATATTTTTACCTAAAAAAGTGTGTGAGGATTTCGAGAAAATAGAAGTTAACTGGCAAGATGTGATTGACATAAGGAGGAAATTGTATGACTAAAAAAGACAAGATACGAGAAGAGTATTACAAAGATCCAGATTTTAGTAGAAGTAAATTAGCAAAAGAATTAGATGTAGACGAAGCCTACATCAGATCAACCATCCGACCTTTGAAGAAAAACACTATCAAACAAGGTCACAAACCTCTGGAAGAAAAAATGGAGTTCAATCGAACTTCACAAAACAGAGCGACACTAGATCTAGAATCACTCACAATTACTACCTTAGAGCAAGCCCTGGAAGTTGCCAATGTAGATATGACTCAATGGAAAGTTGATCGCTATACTGTCGGCTCCTGGCAAGTGACATTGAAGATAAAGAAACCTACAGGCGAAACTGATAAGAAAGGACATACCATTTATATCAATGAGCCTAAGACGGTGACGATGTATAAGATTCAGGTATGGCTAGTCAAACTCCATAACATGGAATGGGTTGAAGCCATCAGGAATCTTATCGAAGAAGTACCGAAACTCAAGACACCGAAATACAAACGTCCAGCACTGAGCGAAGAAGACATGGGTAGATATCTTCTGGAAGTCGCTTTGTTTGACGTTCATTTCGGAATGCTGGCATGGGGCAAAGAAACAACCAATGACTATGACTTAAAGATTGCAGAGGACTTGTTTCTCTATGCCGTTCAGGATCTCTTGAAGAAGTCAATGGGATATCAACCAGCAAGGATAATCTTCCCATTTGGAAATGACTTCTTACATATCGATGATCCCACAAACCTTACTCCAATGAACAGAAACCCACTTGACGTAGATTCACGTCTAATCAAGATTTACCAGAAAGCCAAGAAAGCAGTTATTAAAGCAATTGACTACTGTAGACAAGTTGCTCCTGTTGACGTGGTATGGATTCCTGGTAATCACGATCCGAATGTCTCATTTTATCTTTGTGACGTTATCTCAGAAGTGTTCGCAAATGACGAAGATGTTAAAGTGGATGTCGGGCCGAAGTGGAGAAAATTTTACCCTTGGGGTAAAGGTTTGATTTGCTACACTCATGGAGTAGAAGAGCCGTTGAGAGATCTACCATCGATCATTGCTACGGAGGAGCCACAGCTTTGGGCGAATGCGAAGTATAGAGAGATCCATATAGGTCATAAGCATAGAAAGCAAGAAATGAAATGGACTAATGTAGATACTCACCAAGGCACAGTACTCCGTATGATTCCTTCACTTGCTACAGAAGATGCGTGGCACTACAGGAAGGGATACATCAAAGGTTATCATGCCGCTGAGAGTTATCTATGGGATTACGATTGCGGTGTTGTAGGTCAATTCACTTCATACATTGACTATGACAAGCAAGTGAAAGGGAAGTACTAGTAGGTACTCCTCTTAGGCATTGGGGGAGTTTAAGGCGGGAAAAAAATAGAAAGAATGAAAAAGAACGATTAGATGAAAACTTACGATTAGAAGAAACACATGAAGGTTATGGTGTGATTTGGGGGTAATATAAATGAAATTAATAAAATATTTACTTGAAAAAGAAGGAGCATCTTTGCCTTATTTGAAGCAATTAGAAAAATCTCTTAACGCTTCTATTCCTAATTTAAGAGCATCAATAAATTTAAGTGGTGAAGAAGTTTCCAATCAAGAGTTAAAATTGATGCGTAAAGTAAGGGAACAAATAACATATATGTATAATTTAGTAGAAGGTAAAGAAGACGCAACTGGAAAAAGAAGAATTTAAGGATAATAAAATGGCAAAGAGAGAGATTAGGATGCGGGTCACGTAACCAACCGTTTAAAGTCTGGCCTACTTTAAAAGAAGAGATAGATCATATTCGTCAGTTGTGCGAAGGTCTATCTCTTCTATTTTGAAGCCTTCATTCTCGTAGAACATATACCTCTTGTCTCCATGTTTTCTCAAGTACTTCACATTATCTACAAGATCAAACACGAAAGCTCCGTCAGATTTATCGTCATGCTTACGGAGTGTTCTACCTATGCTCTGGAGTACTCGTATCTTACTTTTAAACGGAGCAGCTAATACAAGATATATAAGGTTAGGAATGTTGATACCTTGCTGGAAGATTCCATATGTAGCGATTAGAGCAATGCCTTTTTCTTTTATCATGCGCTGTCTCCATTCTTCTCTTAGGTCAACGTCATCCTTACCAGAAAGGAACATTGCTTCCTTATTAGAAGTACGGAGAAGGTTTAGTAACTGATTGCCTTCTCGTTTCAATCCTACGAGTAGTAAAACATTATGATCGAGACTGTCAACCAGATCCTTAATTAACTTCATTCTAAATTTATTCTCAAATGTTTCTTCCTTCACGTCATTGTAGTAATCTGCTTCTATACCCATTGGATAGTCAATGTTGACTACCTTGACATTACACTTCGCTATGAAGCCTTGCTCTGCTAATAGTCCAGAAGGATAGTCTCTGAGAACAGGGCCGAGAAATGCCTTCGTGTTGAGAGTCTCTAATTCGTCCAGTGGCATTGTACCAGTGAAGCCGAATCGATATCGAGCTTGAGATTTTGAGAACAGCTTTTTTAGCTCATGAGATTTGACACCATGACACTCATCTCCGATTATCACGTCATAGTCATTCAGACGTTTCGTGTTATTCTTTAGAGATTGCCAAGTTGTTATAACGATTGCCCTGGCCCATTGCTCCTCCTTCTTCTTTATCTTATCGTAGATACGTCCGATATACTTTTCATTGATACCGTATTCTATCATATCTCCATGAAATTGCTCAACTAATGACTTGGAGGGAACAATGACTAGTGAAGATCGAACCTTTGTTATGGGGCGATTGTCCAGGAGATTCTTTATTATATAAGATATAACTAGTGATTTTCCAGAAGCGGTGGCGCTTCGTATGATTCCCTTAGTATATTTGAGGCAGTACCTAACGCTCTCTTCCTGGTATGGTCGTGGAGTCAGAGATAGATCAAACTTAATGTCTAGTTCTTGTCCTTTGAATAAAGTTCTGACTTCTTCACTTGGCAGGATCGTAGCGTCTGGAAACTCCTTTCTGGATATGTGTAAAAAATCAGGAAGCAAGCCGTATGGAAATGTACCAGTATCGGTAATTAATGAGGACTCTCCGTTCCATATTCCAGCACGATATTTGGGCGACCAGAAATATCCCTTTACCTTATGGGTAAAATGTTTTTTCATGGTCTTCATGTACTTGTCTGAGTCTGTGAATATCTTAACTCTGATGTTTCTATATAACTCTAATCTAACTTCCACTAGTATCCTCTTTTATCTCTGTCATTGTAAGTCTTCATGTTCCAGCCTTGTTTCTCAAAGGCTTTCCATGCCATCTCAAAGAAGCGCACTCTGATCCTTTGTTTCTTTATGATCTTTTCCATCTGAATGACTTTCTCATCTGATGGTAAGCAATAGTCTTCGATCTCTTTCTTTTCCCATTGCTCTTCAACATTGAATTTGTAATGCTTGAATCTCTTACCTTTAAGAGCCTTCATTTTTCGCTCCAGATCTTCCATGACATCAACTTCTATGTACCACAACTCTTTGAAGTGAATTGCTTGTAATACGTTTTCCTGGAGCTTTTCAAAAATATTGGTTTCATCGAATTTGACTAGCTCTTCGATATCTCCATGCTCTTCTTTTAATTGATTGAAAATCTTCTCAGCTTCACTCATAGACAAATCTCCTATCATATAGTATTTACATTTAAATATAGTAACATAAATAGAGTCAAATGTAAATCTACGAAAAAAAAATATTCGCACGTTTACAAATTGATCGAGATAGTGTATTATACTCCAATGAAAATTTATGAAGTTAGAGGATGCTAAAAATGCGAGAAAAAAAGCAGAAGAAACTTTTATTTTCTATAACTAAAAAAGATTTTGATATTGATTATTTTTCTGGCAAAGGAGCAGGAGGTCAACATAGAAATCGACATAAAAATTGTGTTAGGATGTATCATAAAGATTCAGGAGCTAGAAGCACTGGTCAATCTCATAGAGAACGTAAATCAAATATTATCGAAGCCTTTACTACTTTAACTAAAAGCAAAGAATTTAAATTATGGTTGAATAGAAAAACCTATGAGGTCATTGAAGGCAAACGTATTGAGGATAAGGTAGAGGATATGATGACGGAAGAGAACTTAAAAATTGAAGTCAAAACCGATGACGGATGGCTGGAGGTAAAGGAACTTGGAGAGACTAAATAGTGACTTCTTAGAAAAGATAATTGTTAAAGGAATGACTAGTGACAAAGATTTTCTTGTATTAGTCTCCGCTGTTTTTGAAGCCAAGTATTTTGACGATCCCTATGCGAGACATATCTTTGATTTTTGTAAAACCTACTTCGCAGATTATAATGGTATACCAGCTAAAGATGCTATTATAAATTCTTCGGAAGAGGATAAGGAGAATATCCAGAACCTATTACAAGAAGTAGAAGAGACAGACTTTAGCGTGTCCGACAGTTATGATTTTTTATTGGAGCAATCCAATGACTACCTTAAAGAGAAGGCTTTGAAAACAGCTATCGTTGAATCAGTGGATGAGGTAGAAGATCCAGAAAGACGTAATCAGATACGTGACAGAATCGAATCGGCTCTGGTTAAAGATTTAAAGATTGACTTAGGACTTCATTATTTCCAACATCTTCGTGATCGCTTGAGAAGAATTTTTACAGCAAGCGAAGATCGAATACCTTCTGGATTCCCTATCTTCGATGAGTTTATCAATGGTGGCTTTCCTCCTTTTACTCTTTCAATTCTCACTGCCAGGATTCACGGTTTCAAAAGTAATACAATGGCTAACTTCGCAGCAAGACAAGTTCTCGCTGGATACAATCCTGTGGTCGTTTCGCTGGAAATGGCAGAGGATGCTTTCGCTCAAAGGTTTGATGGTATTTACTCATGCCTGGATATTAATAAGATCTACATATCCCAAACCTATAAACGTAGACTGATGGATAAACTACGAGAAGTAAAAGCAACGGAGAACAGAGGGGAGTTATTCATTAAGCAATTCCCGACTGGAGAAGCCACTGTACTTGACTTCAAAATTTATCTCAGGGAATTGATAATGCGAGATGTTAAGCCTCATATCCTCTATGTTGACTACATCAATCTAATGAAGTCTGCTTATAAGGTAGAGCAAAATATGTATTCTACTATAAAGCGAGTAGCGGAGGAATTGAGAGCATTGTCATTTGAATTTGAGATACCTGTAGTGTCAGTATCTCAGTTGAATCGAGAAGGAACATTTGTAAATTTTGAGGCATTGGATTTTAACCACATTGCGGAGAGTCTTGGTATTCCTGCTACCGCTGATTTTATGTCCATCATAGGAACTGACGAAGACATGATGGTATACGAGAATGAAGTACTTTACAAGATAACTAAAAATCGGTTAGGTGGTCGAGTAGGACAAATCGATAAATTCTTTTTCGATGCCAGGAGTCTTAAAATGTATGATAGCTGCGAAGAGGATCTATGGATTGCGGAAGCAGAAATTTCTGGTGACGATAGAGCGTCTATGGATCATGAGGAAGCAGATGAGAGAAGAAATAGAAGAGGAAGAGGAAGGAATAGAGAAGAATGATTTCTAGCTTAATAGGTAGCATAGCTGGCATGATTGGATCTTTTATCAAGAAGAAACAACTAGTCGGTTTATATTCATCAGAACAAATTGAAATTTTACGTGACTTAGAAAATCACTACATGAGAGAAGAAATAGTGAGAGAAGAAATGGGATTAGTTGGGCCATCTGGATCTAGCTCAAGCTGGAGTCCACAAGCCGTAACATCTGGATCTAGCTCAAGCTGGAGTCCACAAGCCGTAACTGCTAAAATTGGAATAAATAAATTAGGTACACCTTATTTTGAAAGTCTGGAGAGAAGATTAGATATCGAAGAGGAGGAATACTTTAAAGAAGAAGAATTTGACTTATAAGCCGATGGGTTGAAGAAAACCATAACGCTTGAGGAGGGTCTATGTTTAAGAATTGTTATTACGATACTAGAAATAGTATGATGCACCTTTGGGAGCAAATTAACGGAGAAGACTTAGAAACTGAAATCCCCTGGACACCTTATGTGTTCATGCCATCCAGCAAATCTGAAATCAAAACAATTTTCGGAAAGCCAGTCTACAAGAAGAAATTCGATACTTACTTTGACTACCATAAATTTCAGAAGGAACATAACGCTAGTCATTTGTATGAGAACAATGTACGTTTCGAGATTCAGTTCTTAGCAGAGAGGTATCACGGTATTCCAGACGAAGAGATTTATGTACCTAACCTTAAAGTTTACTACCTTGATATCGAAGTCTATGCGCCAGTCGGTTTTCCAGAAACTAAGGATGCTGCTGATCCAGTAACTCTAATTGGTGTGAGAGATGGTAAAACCAGTGAGACATATAGCTTTGGATTTAATCCTTTACAAGATCATTTTGCTGATCCTGAAAGTGCCTATACTGGAGAACTAGATAATTACGTTCACTGTGGATCGGAAGAAGAATTGCTACGGAGATTTTTCGACTGGATAGAAAAAAATCCATGCGATGTAATTAGCGGTTGGAATGTTTGGGGCTTTGACTTACCATACCTGATTAATCGATGTAAGAATGTCTTCGGAGATTACGATGGTCAGAAGATGTATAGCAAAATGTCTCGTAACGGAGTTGTCAGTGTATGGAAGCAAAAAATGTCAGAAGATCTCAATATAGATATGGGTGGAGTCTGTATACTTGACTACTTCAAAGTTTATAAATGGTATGGTAAGAAACTGGAGCGGTATACTCTGGAGTATGTATCTCAGCATGAGTTAGGAGAAGGTAAACTTGACTACTCTGAGTATGGTACTCTAAATGATTTGATGGAGAAAAATTGGGATCTGTATGTTGACTATAATGCGAAGGACTGTGAGCGTGTTCATGCGCTGGAGGATAAGCTAGGTTACATTAGAACCATCCAGGGTTTGTCTTTACTCTGTAAATCTCCTATGAAGTATTACAATGCTCAGACTCAGTTAATCGAAGGATTGATGTTGACTCATTTCAGAAGAAACAAACTTTGCGCTCCGCATTTTTTCGGAGGAGATCAAGAGCCGTTTCGAGCGGCATTTGTTAAAGATCCAGAAGTAGGATTACATGAGTGGGTTGTGGACGTGGATATCACTAGTAGTTATCCATCTCATATTATCGCTTTGAATATGTCATTAGAAAACTTCGTAGGCAAAGTGACGAGACTCTCAGAACTGGAGATCGTCAAGAGTGTTACGAGAAGACGTTTCAATGAGTTTCAAATGCTGAAAGAGAATTTGAAAGTTAATAGCAGGAGTAAAGATAAATGGAAAACAGTAGATATTGACGAAGATAAACTTGACAAGTTTAACCTTGCTCTGGATAAAGGCTTGCTTGCTATCGCTCCTAACGGAGCAATCTTCTCCACTAAAAAAGAAGGGGTCATTGCTCAAGTAGAACGAAATGCATTCTTCAAACGAAAAGAAGTAAAAGGTATGAGAGACAAGCATGGTCATTTGGCTAACGAGACTGAGGGTGACGAACAGCAGATGCACAAAGAAAGAGAGAAGGAATTTGACTCATTACAGAATGCTCTCAAGATTATGATGAATGCCTTCTTTGGTATTCTCAGCGTTCCATACTCCAGGTACTTCAATGTCCATATGGCAGAGGCTATAACATTCTGTGGTAGGCATACTATTTTGCGTGGTCAAGACTTCTGCAATGAACTTCTCAATGATCCAAGTGAAGAACTTCAATCTATATTGGAAGAGATAGGCGAAGGAGCGGAGTTCCTTGGTAAACCTGATGTAGATATTCCAGTAATCGATTATGTCAAATATATTGACACAGATTCACTTTTTGTCGGATTGGGGCAATGGATTAATGAGTATGGTTACGGAGAATTTTGGGAGAAGTTACCAGACGAAGACAAGATAAAATGGATTCAGAAAATTTCTGGAGTCATGGAGAAGTATATTGACGAGAGAATTTTTCATGAGGTACAGTTAGGGAACTATAGCTCTCAGGTACATGACTTCAAGATCGGATTCAAGCAGGAGATCATTGCTAAGTCTGCTCTGTTCGTCAAGAAGAAGAAATACTCATATCACCTAGTCAATAAAGAGGGAGTACCAAAGGATGATCTAAAGACTACAGGATTGGAGATCGTCAGGAGTGATAGCTCAGAGGCAATCCGACCTAGGCTTAAAACAGTTATGGAGATGATTGTCAAACAGGCTCCAGACGAAGAGATAGCCGCTATAATAAGACGATATAGGAAAGAGCTTAGTGAGATGTCTCCAGCAGAGTTAGCTGCCAATGTAGGTATTAATAACATCCGTAAGTATATTAAGTTCGATAAGGACGTAAACGAAGATCGTCCTATAAAAGGTACACCGTGGCACGTCAGAGGAGTTTACAATTACAGGAAACTTCTGGAGCATTTAGATATCAAGCATAAGTACGAAGATATATACGAAGGATTGAAGGCGAAAGTTATATACGTCAAGAAGAATCCCTTTGAGGTTGATATGATTACATTCCAGGAATGGCCGACAGAATTTGAGGACTTGATACAATACGATTATGAAACCATGATCGAGAAATTTTTCATCAATAAGATTAGAACGCTGTTGGCTCCTCTGGACAAAGAATCGATCATCGATCACGATGATACACGTCTATCGGTATTCTTTTAATGATTGACATACAAGAAATATTATTATTTTATCTGACCAAATTATGAAGAAGGTGACGCAAATTGTTGTCAAAGTGACAATTTTTGTCACCTTTTTTTCACACCTAATTTTGTAAGTACCTGATTTTATTATATCGCAAAGTTGGCATGGCAATTGCTTATATATATGGCAACTTCAACGAAAAAGAAAGGACACAAAATGGAAAACATGATTCACTTCTCAGACACTCATCTCTCCGACCTGTTCAAAGACGTTCATGGTTTCCGTCCTCGTCATATGGCCGAATGGTGGACTCCTGCTGACCTAGAGGCCGAATATGATCGGCTCCAGGCTGAGTTGAAGGTCGTAATGGATAACGAGAAAAAGGCTCAGGAAGAGGCTCTGGTGCGCTTTGACGAGCTAATTCAGGAGACTATCAACTATGGCGCTGCTGATCGTGAAACCGCTATTCGTTGGCTGATGGACGCAGAAGGTGTTGATATTGCTTATAAACAAGAAGTGGAGCATTTCTTCTGGAAATATGGTCTTTCGTGGGAAATTATTTCCGAATATACCCAAAAAGTTGTTGACAATCTATCTTAAATAAGGTAGAATTAAGTATAACAATCAAAAAGGGGAATAAAAAATGCCATATCACGGTTTGACGGAAAAAGAAAGCTCAGTTTTGAATTGCATTGCCACCAGTGAGTATAACCAGTTAAACGGCTCAATTCCGACTACGGTTGAGGAAAGCGCAACTTACCTTTGGGTTGATGAATTGGCTAACGAAGCTGGCTTGACCATGAATCAGGTTAAAGGCGTTTTGGGAAGTCTGGTCAAAAAAGAGATGATCGACATCGATGACTTTGACGCTAAAGAGACACTGATATCAATCACTCAAAATGGCATTCACCTACTTAATTCTTAGGAGAAAACATTTATGTGGAGACTACAGAAGTTCAATCCAGATAAAAGAGAGTGGGAATTAGTAGACGAATTTGATTATCCTGCTGACTGTTTTGGTGACGATTTGTACGAGTTGATGGAAGAAAACGGATACATCGAAACCATCAATGACTACAATGTTGACGGAGATTCAGAATACATTGCAGTAATGCCAAGACGAAATGGTTTAGACGAATTTCAACTTGTCTTCTATAATACTAAGGAAGAAGCCAAACTACCGTAGGAGGAAAAAATGGGCTGGACTTATCACGAAAAACCTGATAATGTAACTGAGTGGTTTAAAGATCACCTGACATGGGAATCTGACAAGCGGAAGAATACTTGTCTCGCTACTGCCATCAAATTCAAAGAGGCATATGCCGCTGTTGAGACTGTAGACAAAGAGACTGGTAAGCGTTATGTTTGGGCTGCTGCATTCATGCTCAACTATACCAGAGAAGCCTACTACAACTTTGGCTACAAAGATATGGATGAGTCAATGGGGCCGAATATCAGCAATTGCCCTGCTTCCATCATGAAACTTTTGACTCCTGTTGACGAGCATCCTATTTCTGATGAGTCAAAGAAATGGGCAAAGGCTTGGCGTAAGCGTTGCCGCAAAAATAATAATATTCCCAAAATCAAGTTCGGTCAGAAGATTGAATTCGCAACAAAGGTATATGGTATGCCTGATGATTGCAAAGTCTTTGAGAAGATCCGCTACGGACGCAAACGGAATGTTTTTCGGGCCGCTACTGGATATCTCATTCGCATTACTCGTCAGACTTTGACCGCTTATGACTACAAGGTTTGGGATGAAATCCTGGAGGCATAATGATTAAAGGTATCCTGGCTTTTATCGGTGGATTATTTGTCGGACTCCTGATAGCAATTTGCACTGGCATTGGAGTCTTATACTACCTATCATACGGAGTATAAAATGAAACCTTTGAAATTGACTCATACCAGAAGAGCCTTAGAGAGCTTAGATCGATTCAAGATCGCTTATGAATCTGCATGGAATACTCTGGATATCAATAACAAGAGAGCTTTAATTCTCCTGGCAGCATACGAAGGAGCGGAGAACTTAGTACGGAGAGCGTTCTATGAGGATACGAAGGATCGCAATTGCCTAGACAATTGTATGCTGGTAGGAATCAATTGGCTCCGTAAATTGGTAGCAAAAGAAGTCATTAAGCTCCGACCTGGATTCTATCGGATTGGAACTTTCAGAATTGAGAATGAACCTAATCCTGAGTACTCCAAGTCAAAGCCTTGGCTCATTACGGATGACGATGAAATACCTTCTAATCCGATTGGAAGAACTAGAACTTTAAAAGAAGCAATCAAACTTTGTGAAAGGATGATCTAATGGGTATCAAAGAAATGGGAATACAGGATAGAGATTTTTGGGTAAAATATAACTGTGATCGAATCAAGGAAGCTGAGACAATTTTGGGGCCAGTCAGAATGTACCAGTTCGATACAGAAGACAAAGACAAGTTCATTGAAGCAATGAAGATTTTCAAAGACATCGTTGCGAAGTACGGAGAAGGCTTTGCGGAGAAGTGTCCGTATTGTGGTAACTCTTTCAATGATAAACGAACGAATCATTCAACTTGTGGTTTAGGATAGGAGGTAGTCAAAATGTGTAATGTAACAGCCGAAGAATGTAATTGCTGCAATCCGAATTTTGGTTTTGACTGTGTATGTGATTGGGTAGAAGAACATCCTGGAGAAATCGAGTTTACTTGTGAGTTCTGTGGACTTTATGTTGCTGGTAAAGCGAGATGTAATAAGTGTCAGGTTGACGATCCCTACGAGCGATAAAATAAATGAAGGGGAGGCTCGTCATTCCTCCCCTTCGCTCCTCTCACGAATACGGGCTTCCTCTCTACCACGTTTCGTGCTTCCTCTAATACTACTTATAAAAGTTTAACTAAAAATTTCAATTACTACTAAACTTTTTTATAATCTGCTCTATCGTCTTCCTCTTTCTGTTTCTTCTTTAAATCCTCCAGGCTTGGTAAATCAGCGACTCCGAATTTTTTATTTATACTCTTGACTTGCTCATAAGATAAAACTTTAACTACCTTCATAGCTCCGCTGATGAGCCAGGAGCCAGTCATATTCGGATTTGTTTTATACTTGTAATATCCACCTTTAGGTATCTGGTCAGTTATGTGCGCTGTTCTCGCCAGGATCTTTCCCTTCTTAGTTCTCTTTGCTCTTCGCTCTGCTTCCGCTTGCCAGTTTACATCGTCAGGAACTAGTACTTCTGCCCAAACTTGGTTATCTGGTCTATAATTCGGAGCCTTCAATGACTTCTCCGTTTTTCCTCCAATGTGAGTAGCAATCGGCATATCTCCTGAGTGCCATCCTGGACGAAAAGCGAGTGCGCCTATCTTGGATTTGACTTTTCCTCCTGTAGTCAATTGACCACTTTCTGCTTCGATCCATTTACCTACAGGTATTCTATCTTGTGCTTTAACGAATAGCGGATATAGTCCTCCTCCTTTTGTACGGAAGAGTTTATATGCCTTGACAGTCTTTTTAGGGATATCCTTTTTATCTAAGACTATAACTCCTTCGTGTAGATCCATGAAGTGATTTTCTTCTTCTCTGTTTAGATATTCTTTGAATCTCATAGCTACTCCTTAATCATCTTCTCTACTGCTGCGGAGATCTCTCCTTGTCTATCCATAGAAAGTCCTTTGAACTCTGGTATTTTCATCAAAGCCTTATAGACAGCATCGGTTATTTTACCTTCATTGATTTTATCTTCTAACTTATCTAAGATACTCATTACATTGCTCCTCCCCAATCACGTATAGCTCTATTCATCATTGTTACTAAATTCTCTAGCCGTGACTCATCCAGACCATCTAAATAAGCATTTAGTTCTGCTGGTTTAAATTTTATCTTTCTGGATCTCAACTCTTGTACTACTTGTTTTTTGTTACTATATTTTTTCGGTAACTTGTAGATAAAATCTTTAAATATCTCAAAAAGTTTTTCTCTACTTACATTTGTAGTGACGTAGTAATCATTTACGTAATCTCTCCAATCATCAAAAGAAAAACTCTGTTCATTAGCTCTCATACGTTTTTCAAATGGAGTCATTAACTTCTGGCAGTTAGGACACATATGGTGAGGATCGAGTCTGCCAGTGAATTCTCTTTGACAACCTTGACAAGTGGACTCTTTCATCCTCTTCTTTTGGGCTTCTTTTCTCCTGGCTTCGGCTTCTTTTTTTCTATCCTTCGCTCTTTCTTCTCTCTCTGCTTCGTCCTCTTCTTCTTCCTCTTCTTCTTCCTTATCTGCTTCCTCTTCTTCCTCAGAAGGTTCTTCTTCTGGAGGAGGCTCCGCTTCGGGCTTCTCGCCTTTCTCGTCATCTTCTGGAGGAGGCTCCTCCTGTTTGACTTTAACAGGCTTTGTCTCTTTATCTACACCGCTCCATTTTTTCTTCTTGTCTCGTAGATCCGCTACAATAGCGTCATTCTCGTCATTGTTTTCCTTCTTTCTCATAGCATCGAGAGCTTGATTGATAATCTCTAGATACCGCTTAACTTTTTCAGATGCGTAGTCATCTCCTACCGCTGGTTCTGGTAAGCCTAGTGCTTGATCGACTATATCACCTTCAAGTAATTGTCTTAGGTTCATTTGATTACACTCCCTTGATTTCCTTTGCCTGGAACATGAGTAGGAGTCCTAAAAGTTACAACATTGTTTGTACCACCTATCTCTCTTGGCTTTTCACTTCGCATGAATACTTTTCCTCCAGAGTCTATAGCTACAGAACTTACTCTATTTTCTCTAGTTAAAACTCTTACGTTCCAGTCTTTACCTAATCCTTCAATGTACCAATTATTTTTAGATAGTATTTCTTTTGCTTTTTTCTTCCTTGTGTTAGCATTTTTGATATCTGGAAGATCCATAATCTTATACTGGATCTCTGGAGAAATGGGTTTCAGTATTAAAACTTTATCTATATCTTTATCTATCAAAAATTTTTTTACTTTCTCTGCTGCCTTCTTCTCATTGAATTTTCCTTTGAATCCATCCCACGGCAGCATATTGTAGATTTGTTTACTACCAAACATCCATTTAGTTCTGGACTTTTTGATGTTAACCTTCTTACCAGATAACTTATTCCATCCAGATCCTTTAGGCTTTATATCCCATGTACTTCCAGCATATCTATTCACATCGAATTTGAGACCTAGTAGTTCTAAAGTCTGAATAAGTTTTCTCTCAAACTCTTTACCTACTTTTCCCCAATCGTCTATGATTTTCTCGTCAATATCTAGGTCTATAATATCTAGATCTTCTAAGTCTTCTATGTATTCTAAGAATCTCATATTACTATCTTGTCATCCATTTTCGTTCTGTCAGCGCCTTTCAATTCCATGATAGTCTTCGCCATACGTCTATCACCAAACCACCATGTTACACAAGATACAGTAAGGTAAACCACGATGGACGTAGTATCCTGGAATATCTCTACTGCTTGCTCCGCTGTAAAAGTGATTCCTTCTTTTTGCATGACTTCCCATGCCATCCATGTAACCCATGTAGTTACACCGCAAAGGTACGCTGTCAGAGTAGGTCTAATCAAGCCTTTGACAAAATCCACTAGTCCGAAAAGAAAAGCAACTACACTAGCAATCGGAACTGTGAATAATTTCCAGGAGAGGAACTTGCGTTCCATAGCAGGAACTTTAGTTCCGTCTTTCAGTTCTTTTGGTTTACTAGTCCAAGTGAATAGATGACCGTCAATGTTCAATAAGTTATCTATCCATTTATTACTAAAGAGTGCTTTGTTACCTTCTTGTAAGCTCTGCATGTAGGCATCAGCGTCCTTGAGGTCAATTGCTCCTTCGACTTGTGCCTGAGTGATTTTGATATTCGCTTTTGCTTCTTCGATCATAGCTTCGGTTTCAGCTTTAACCATAGCTAGTTCATGAGCTTGTCCTGCTGCTGCAATTTCTTTTTGTAACTTTGCATGTTTGTATTTGAAAATTCCTCCTACAACATTTCCTATCAAACCAGTTACACCACCTAGTATAGTTTCTATTAACATAATTAATCTCCTCCCAAAACATTTAATACAAATGACTTGTCTTGCATTACGTTTCTAAATTTTCGTATAGTAATCCTAGAACTCAAAACGGCTCTCTGTCCAGCAAGAAAGCCGTGTTTCTTCCCTAGTAATACACATCCATTGACATGCGTTTTAAATCCTAGCTTCGTATCTCCAGCCCAATTGCCAGCATGAATCAATATCCAGGATCGATTCTCTACCTTAGTAATCCAGTAAACAGATCCGTACTTCGGAGACTGTCTAATCCTTACATTGTATTCGCCAGAAGGGATACATGAGACATTTCTTTTATTTTTTCTCCAAGGAAGTTCTAATGTCTTACACATAAAACCATCAGTGATTAATACTCCTTCGGTTCCTTGGTCGCTAGTTTTTGTCCTTAATAGATAAACGGTTTTCATGTTGCGTCACCTTTTTATTAGTATGCTCGTAAGTCTCTATATGTCGATTTAAGTTATTGTTTACAACTTGAGTAAATCCGTAAGCTCCAATTACTCCCATAATTATAAAGCCACAAATCCATAGGAAGATTTTTCTATGAACGAAGCGATTGTTACATTCCTGTACTTGAGTTGTTTTCCAATTCTGTCCTTCATTAATTAACTGGCGTATCTCTTTATGTTCTTCTTTATTGTCATCGTCAACGGAATTTAACTTCTTACATAAATTATTTAAGTTAGCTTCCATTTGTATCAATATATCGTGATCAGATCGTTTTCCGCTCATAATGGCATACTCCTCCTATAGAAAAGACTTGTCTAAAGTTATTTATATTTTTTATATGGAAAAAATATATGTTTTCCGTTCAAAGCAGATAAAAAAATATAAATATTAGTGATATGGAAGAATTAATAAGCAAAATAGATAACTACTTGGATCTTCAATATAAGAAAGAGCGCATAGAGGAGTCCTTGCACGTCAGTTCTGACTTAAAAGAAGTGATTGATTTAGTTAAGAAGTCAAAGGATAGAGAAAGCATTCTGCGCCTACTTGATAGGAATGTCAGAGAAGAGATCCAAATACTGATTGACGGAGGATTACTAGATGAAGACTAAAGAAAATGACTTAGTAGAAAAATATATGTTAGGCGAAGGAAAACTCAGTCAGGCTGACATAGATCTTCTACGAGCAAGAGGAAAAGTTCCGAAAGATTTTACAGGTTTTACTACTCAGCGAGACAAAGGTATTAAAAAATCTCCTGGAAAGTCTCAAGCGAAAAAAGGTCAGGCTCATGGTAAACCAGCAGATCCAGAGGCTCCAGTCAAAGTAGGAGATATCTTCTATAACTCATGGGGCTATGATCAGACTAACATTGACTGGTATCAGGTTGTAGCACTCACTAAAACTGGTAAGTCAGTAAAGATCAGACCTATCGCTGGAAAGACTAAAGAGACTGGTTTCATGAGTGGTCAGACTACTCCTAAGAAGGGAAAATTCACAGGGCCAGCAGTTACAAAAAGAATAGGAATACATAACGGAGAACCTTATCTACCATCTAAATATGGATGGACTGGATTATGGGATGGTAAACCAAAATACGTTAGCTGGTACGCATAAGGAGTGAAATATGAGTAATCTAAAAGACGCTTTAAACGAAGCGAAGAAGAAGAAAAAAGAAAAATCTAAAATGCTGCCAGAGCTTCATGCTCTGGATGACAAGATAGAAGCGTTTATTCAAAAGCTGGAAACTAAAATAAACGGAGTCAAAGACAATCCTATCTTCGTCCAGAAGGCTCATCAATTACTAGGCGACATGAGCAAAGAGTACAGTGAATTTATTTTTGCTCTCCGAGCTATCGTAAATGCTGTAGATCGCAAAGGCTTGGTTCTACCTAAAGAGAAACCTGTAGGTAAAGTAAGAGATATTAACTCTAGACATCGATCACCAGACGAGAATCAACCAGACGAGCCTGGAGCCGAAGAGCCTCCTCCAGCAGAAGAAAAATCAAAATCTCCACTAAAAGAAGCATTGTTAGGAGAATGGAATTACCATCCAGATCAAGCTATCTCTGCTCCTCCAAGAAAACAACAAAAGGCAATACAGCAAATGAAGTCAAAAGGATTTAGTATTGTTATTTGGGAAAAAGAGTATGTAGCAATGATGGATAAAAAAGGTAATCCAGCAGAAGTTTATCCTGATGGAACTGTAAAATATCCTAAGAAGAGGTAACATGGATATCATTGAAAAGATAAATATCTTTATCGGAGAAGATCGAATGGCTGGTATGACTGATGCTGGTAAGAAGTCATACGAGCGCAAGAAGTATAGACTTGGTAAACGTAAGAAGAAAGCCAGTCTCCATAGGCTTCGCAGATCTGCCGAAGGTAAGAAAAGAGATAGAAATAAAGACAGACTTGCTAGTACTGGTCGGACTCCGACTGGTAAAGCTAAAAAGAGATATCACGTATAGGAGGAAACATGGGCAACGAGACATTAAGCAAGATAGATTCCTATCTAGAACAAATGGATGAGAAGAAGAAAATAAGAGAAGCAAAATTATCAGTTCCAGATAAACATCAGAAAAAAATAGCGATAGATACAGTTAAAAATCCGATGAAGGCTTTACTAGGAGGGCCTAGTGCTGAAGAAGCTGAAGAAATTTTAAGAAAAAAGTTCAAATATTCTGATGCTCAAATTAAAAAACTAAAAGGTAATAAGACGGAAGGATACATAGAAGCCCTTGGAGAAGGTAAAGACGAAGAGTACAAGAAAGTCTTTAATGCTCTGGCTAAGAAACATGGCTTCGATCCAGAGGATATCGAGAATTTGCCTGATGACAAAAAGAAAGCCTTTTTCGATGAGCTAGACAAAAAGTGGAAGGCCGACAAAGAAACTGATTAAAAGGAGTATAGCTATGAGAATAGATAAGAAAATCGAGGACTATCTTAATGAAGATATTGACGGAGATGAGATCCTGGAGCAGGATGAGTTTTTTGATGACTCAGAAGTAATGCATAGGATGTTTGACTTCATTACTGGTCTTGAGGATCTGCCAGAAGAATTGGCAGAGGAAGCTGCGGCTATCATTGAAGAGATCGCTCCAGAAATTGACGATGTTGACGAAGCCATTGCTGCTAAAAGAACCAAGATCAAACCAGCGGAAAGACGTAAGAGAAAAAGAGAATATCGAAAAAAGAAAGTCCGACTGAAAATGAAGGCTAAGAGATTTCGTAGAACTGCGAAGTTCAAGAAATGGAAGAGAATGAAGGAACGAAAAGCCAAGTCAGGTAAAACTGCTACAGGCAAAAGAATCCGTACATGGATATAAGGAGGAAACATGGATTTAGTAGACAAATATCTAGGTGAAAAGGCATATGATAGTAATACAGGGCCAGATGGAAACAGTAAAGCATCCATCAAAGCTGGCAAAGAGAAGTACAAAACCAAAGATCCTAATGGCAAACATGGGATCAAGGGAGTATTGGATAAAGCCAAATGGAGCGAAAATCCAATGTATAAAAAGTCAGCGCAACCACCTGAGAGTAAAAACAAAGGCAGAGGCTTAACTGAGGACTAATGAGATTCCAGAAGTATTTAAAGGAAGCTATCACTCTAGATATCAATATCGGAGATACTATACTAGGTGGTAGGTTTAAGAATAAAAGGATTACCGTTAAGACCATTGAGTATAACGAGAGAGGAGAACCATTGGTAAACGGTAGACCTTTAATGAAGTATAGACTTATACCTAAAGTTGCTCCAGAGGAGGAAGACGATGGCTAGTACAATGAAGGAATTCCTTGAAAACGCTTTGAGTGAAACGACTGTCATAAATGAGAGATTGTCTGGTGGTCTATTTGATAGATTCAAAACTTTTACTAATGGACTCCAGGCTGAAATGATAAAGGCAGCTAACAGGAGAATGCCAAAACAAGGTGATTTCAAAGTAAAATGGACTAATAAAGATGATCCTATGGGATATGCCTTCTCAATGAAGGGATACACTAGAAGTGATCTTGAAGCTGAATTAATGTTTAATTTTTGGTTTGCTAGTATGCAACCAGCGACATTTAGAATGGTTATAAATGGGAAAACTCCAGAGGGTCAGAGTGATTTTTTTGATAAAACAGAAGGATTCATGCAGTATGATCCGAAGAGGTTTGCTAATATAGCTGCACAATATATGGGCTATTAAATTGTATGACTTTAAAAAATAATAAGTTAAGAAAAAATGAGCAGCAATTTGTTCCGAGAAATGTGGAGAAATATGTAGGTCAGTATCCTATCGTATGTCGAAGCACATGGGAATATAGATACTGCCAATGGCTGGATGCTAATCCAGCAGTTTTAGAGTGGTCGAGCGAAGGACACTGCATAAAATATCTAGATCCATTTAATAAGAGTAGGACTAGAAGGTATTATCCAGATTTCTATGTTCTATTATATACTCGACAGGGCCAGAAAAGATTTATCGTAGAAGTAAAACCTGAGAAGGATTTAAAGCCTCCGAAAAAGAAGAAAAACTGGAGCAAGTCAACTAAATCCATAAGAGAACAGACTTACATAATCAATAAAGCTAAGTTCGCAGCAGCACAAGAGTACTGCAAAAAAATGGGATATGAGTTTAAAGTCATAACAGAAAAAAATTTATTTAGGAGCAAACGATGAGAGATTTACTTTTAGAAAAATATCTACCAGAAGCCAAGAGAAGAAAGACACCTAAGAAGAAACCTATACCCAAAGTCAAAGGTAAAGGACGATATCACTTTGGTATTAAAATGAATCCTGACGGATGGTATCAGAAACCAGCAATGATGGGCCATAGATGGGCCGCTGAGACAGTAGATTCACTAGAGCAAGTCCTCAATACCTACAGCAAATCAAAGATGCAAAAATGGATCATCGATACCGTCTACGGAACTCCAGCAGATCTCAAAAAGATCGATGGAGAGAATAGCTGGCATTACTTCAATAACATAACCAAAAAAGATATAGCTATACTACAATACGTTCTCCGTAGGGTAGACAGCATGAAGAAAGATTATGCTGCTCTTCTGAGAATGGTAGATAAAAAATCTGGTATGCTAAAGGATCGCTTAACATGGGCGCTGGAGGTATTGGCTTATAAGCATGATAAGGAAGCATACATGAAGGATTACATAAGGGCTTATGGCTTCTATGGTATGGAACCAGAGGAAGCAAAAGATAGATTTGAAAGATATCACAAAGGAATTTCTAAAAAGATTAGTGGTCAAGACAAGGGAATGATGGGCCACTAAAGGAGGAACTATGTCAGTAGTAGATAAGATAGATAGATTACTAAGTGAAGTCGAAGCCGCAGTTGACTTTCCTGCAAATACCACAAAGTACAAGGGCCACAGACCAATACAGATCATGAAGTTTTGGGGCAATTATCGACCTGGAGACAGACTGAATGTTAACTTCATGGAAGACGGTATCGAGATCTTTGGTACTAATTCAGAAGGTCAATTCGCTGGTAGTAAAGCTGAGAAGGAAATGTTTATTGAAGATCCTATGGAGATGGACTCATTCAAATCAGCAGAAGGCGACATTTGGAATTTTGTATAAAGCCGTACAGGATTTTGTACTAGTCAATACAAGATTTTGTAGAGGAGGAGTCAAATGGATAAGATATTAGAAGCATATGAGAATACCATCTTAAATGAGGGATCTGCTGTTTTAAGAGTTCATAATTCTGTTAAGGAATTAAACTCTATCAGACAGAAAATAAATCAAATGATGAAAAACTTAGAAGCACTAGATAATGATGTAGGTGGTACAGATATGATTGACAACGTGCAGAGGGATCATAAAAAACTCACAAAAGCACTTAATGAGTTCGTCAGAAGTGTAGCTGAAGTGTGGCCTGAGTATCAAAAAATGAAGGGCTGGAAAAAATAGGAGAAGTTATGGATCTCGTAGAAAAATATCTAGGTGAAGGACTTAAACTTCCTTCTCTTGACTCCTTAAAATACAAAGGGCCAGGAGAGAAGAGAATAAAAGTAAAAAATCTAATCGACACTGCTAAAGCAGAAGGCTTCAACAAAGTAGTTATGGCGCTGAAAAAAGTAAAAATACCTACTCTTGATTTAGAGGAATTCCATGATTTAGTTTACGGTAAAGGTGTTGATGCTGACGATATAGAAAATATATTCGCAATGTCATAG